>OGPW01000119.1_pt1 | contig 64604 bp, 52 predicted proteins | sample 1553061 | NCBI WGS metagenome assembly OGPW01 (sample SAMEA2580292, study PRJEB22360) | human gut metagenome | biome: human gut; feature: human-associated habitat; material: faeces | place: Denmark | collected 2008/2010
CAGCCGAAGAAGCTATCGAACCCACTCTTGAGATCACCGAGTGACCTCGTATTTCAGCTGTTATACTCGAACCATATCAACCTGCCGAACATCATTTCTCATAGAAAGGTTGTTACCATGAGCCTGAAGATCGTGAAAGCAACGACCACCTTTTGCGTAGGCTGCTTGCTCACATTCGCTCTCTATCTCAGCTTCAGCGTTTTGCCAGCGTATGCAGACAACGAAGCGGATTCCACCACGCCATCAGTTGTCGAGCAGACCGAAGGCACCTGGCAGAAAACTGCTTCAGGCTGGAAATACCTGACCAGCGAAGGTGCTCAAACCGGATTCATCAAGGTGAGCGGTAAGACCTACTACCTTGACCCCAGCACGGGCATCATGAAGACCGGCTGGCTGAAGCTTGATAACGATTGGTACTACTTCAACAATTCAGGAGCCATGGCCACTGGCTGGAAAAAAGTAAAGGGTATCTGGTACTACCTCGAGCCTGCAAATGGCAAGATGGCAACAGGAAAGCACACCATCAACGGTGCAACGTATTATCTTGCCGCTTCTGGAGCGATGAAGACGGGCTGGAACAAAGAAGACGGCATCTGGTATCACTATAAGAAATCTGGCGCTATGACCACCGGATGGCTCAAGAGCGGAGGGAAGTGGTACTACCTCGATCCTGCAAATGGCAAGATGGCAACGGGCAAGTACAAAGCAGGCAACTCCTGGTATATCTCGAATAGCTCAGGTGCGATGTACGCGAACAAATGGGTGAAGCTCTCTGAAGGCTGGTACTACCCGAATGCCTCTGGAGCGCTCAAGACCGGGTGGCTCAAGAGCGGTGGGAAATGGTATTGGCTGCAGCCCGAAAAAGATGGCCTCATGATCGCTGATGCACTCACCACCGTCAAGAACGTGCGCTATTCGTTCACCTCAAGCGGCGCGATGCGTGCGAACTGTCAGGTAAAGCTCGAGAACAACGAATACGGCTACGCTGCATCTTCTGGCGCGATAAGCACGATCGGCGCCTATGAAGGCGACAAGGTCATCTTGAAGGATGCGCAGGGAAAAACCCTCACTGGCTGGCAGAAGATCGGTGGCACCTGGTTCTATGCCGATGCTAACGGCGTCATGCAAACAGGATGGGTCAAGACCGGCGGCAAATGGTACTGGCTCGCTTCCAGCGGTGCAATGGCCACGAACACCTGGGTCGACGGCGGCAAATACTATGTGGGAAGCGATGGCGCCTGGGTGCAGGTCAACATCATCAAAGACTTCAGGAGCCAATTCTCACACGGTACGAAAACAGCCAAACATCAGAAGTACATCGTGATCCACGATACTGAAGGCGGCGGAACCCCACAGAATGTCATCGCGGGTTGGGCGAGCAACGGAAGGCGCGTTGCAGCGCACTTCGTGATCGGCAAGGATGGCACGATCGTACAATGCGTCCCTCTCGATCAGATCGCGCATCATGCTGGCTATGGCAACAAAGGCCACAATGCTAAGTTCGGCGTGCCTGAAGACGGGCGAGACGACATGAAAGGCGCGACCCCAATTGGGTCCTACTGCCCTGACTATGGCATGAACAGCTACTCGATCGGTATCGAACTCATCCATCAGGGAAGTTCAGGTGAGGCGTATCCTAAAGCACAGCTTGAAGCCCTGAACAAGCTGATCGCCCATATCGATTCGTATTATGGGTTCGAAAGCACGATCATCGATCACAAGACATGGCGTATCGGCAACTCCGATACCTCAAAGGAATTCGCGAAGTACCTGGCGAATTACCGCGATCATCGGACCTATAACTAAGCATCCGCTAAAATCTATTACCCGATCGATCAGCCAAAACGAGCCGCAGGTAAACCCTTGCGGCTCGTTTTTCGTCGAGCGCACTACGGCCAGGTCTATGCGCCCTCCGTATCGTTTGAGCTGAAGAAGGATGCGAGGAATTCCTGCACCGCAGTGAGCGTGGTGCCATCTTCGCTCTCTCCCACCACACGCATCGGCACGATGAGCTTCTTCTTGTCCGCCAAGTAACGCCCTGCTCTCTTGCGGAGCGCAGATGCCTGCTTCTTCGAGATGGTGATAGGCTCGACGATAAGCTTGCCACCCGTCACCGATATCTGCGCGATGTTGTGCTCGTTCGCGAACGCTTTCAAACGCGCTTTCTGGAATTGATTGACCGTAGCTGGCGGCATTTCGCCATGCTTCTCTATGATCTCGCGCGCTAGCTCGTCCACGAATTCGATCGTATCGGCACTGGCCAGCTTGCGATAGAAGAGCACGCGTTCATCAGCATCAGGCACATATTCTTCAGGGATGTACGTGTGGTCGGGCACATTGATCACGATGTCGGAAAGAGCTTCAGGAAGATAGTTGTCGGATATGCTCTCCCCCTCACGCGTAAGATTCACCGCCTGCGAGAGCATCTGCGCATAAAGATCGAAGCCCACTGCCGACATGTTGCCGCTCTGCTCCGCGCCAAGGATGCTGCCCGCGCCACGGATCTCAAGATCCTTCATGGCGATACGCATGCCGCTTCCCAGATCGGCATTCTCGTCGATCGCGGTCAGGCGATCGCGTGCTTCTTCGGTAAGGGGAACGTTATCGGGAAACAGGAAGTAAGCATATGCCTGCGTGGAGGAACGGCCAACACGCCCTTTGAGCTGGTACATCTGCGCAAGGCCCAAACGCTGCGCGTCTTCGATGATGAGCGTGTTCGTATGCGGGTTGTCGATACCGCTCTCGATGATAGTAGTTGCCACGAGCACATCGATCTCGCCTGCGGAGAAATCCTCCATCACGATCTCGAGCTCTTCTTTCGACATCTTGCCGTGCGCTACCCCGATACGCGCTTCACCTGCCGCTTCACGCACGCGCTTCACCGCATCATCGATCGAGCGCACACGATTGCTCACGTAGTATACCTGCCCCTTGCGATCGAGTTCGCGCGCGATCGCATCGGCGACCACATCAGGGTCCCACTCGCCCACGTGCACTTCCACGGGGCGGCGATCATCGGGCGGGGTCATGATCAGGCTCATGTCGCGCACACCAGAAAGCCCCATCTGCATCGTACGCGGAATGGGTGTTGCCGAAAGCGTGAGGATATCGATCGATTCACGCATGTTCTTCAACTGCTCTTTGTGTCCCACGCCGAAGCGCTGTTCCTCGTCGATGATCACAAGCCCCAGATCTTTCGGATTCACATCGCGCGAGAGCAGGCGATGCGTACCCACGAGCACCTGCACCTCCCCGTTGGCGAAATCTTCAAGGGTCCTTTTTTGCTGCGCAGGCGTACGGAAACGCGAGAGCACTTCGACGCGCGCCCCGAAAGGCTCGAAGCGTTCCTTGAACGTGGTGTAGTGCTGCTGAGCCAAGATGGTGGTTGGACAGAGCACCATCACCTGCTTCTTGTCCTGCGTTGCCTTGAACGCCGCACGCAATGCCACCTCGGTCTTGCCGAAACCCACATCGCCGCACACGAGCCGATCCATCGGATGAATCGATTGCATGTCAGTCTTGATGTCCGCAATAGCCGCAAGCTGATCAGGTGTTTCTTGGTAAGGGAACGCTTCTTCCATCTCGCGCTGCCAGGGCGTGTCCTCTTTATATTGATAACCCTTTGTCGCGCTACGGCGCGTATACACGTCCACCAAGTCGAACGCAAGCTGCTTCGTTGCCTTGCGCGCACGTCCTATCGCACGTGACCAGTCCGACGTGTTGAGACGTGTCAGACGCGGGGATGCTCCTTCGGGGCCAACATAGCGCGTTACGCGATCGAACTGCTCGACCGGCACGTAGAGCTTATCGCCTTCAGCGTATTCCAAAAGCAAGCAATCGCGCTCGATCCCACCCACATCACGGCGCACAAGGTCGCGGAAGAATGCCACGCCATGATGTGCATGCACCACATAATCACCGGGCTTGTAGGGAAAGGTGATGTCGGTGATGTCGACGCGCTTCGTGGTGCGCACCGACATGGAACCCTGCGTATCGGCAAGTGAAACAAGAGCGAGCTTCGCCGCAGGGAAGATCATACCGAGCGGAATGTTCACATCGACGATATTCACCACGCCACGGCGCAGCTTGCGCGCGCGGCGAGCAGTATCTGACGACGCAGGCGCTTCCCCGTCTTCCTGAGAACGAGCGGGCAAAGATGAAGATGAAGATGCACCTTCGCCCTCGTCATCGGGGACTGCCAGCACATCGAGCTCCTCCTTGATCGGGATCCCCCGATCAACCAGTTCGAGCTTCATCTCCTGACGTGCGCGGAAATGCGGCACCGAGAACACCACGGTGAAGCCTTGCTGCGTGAGCGAATAGAGCTTGCCGAAGAGCTTATCGGCATCTCCCGCCACATCCACGCGCTTGACCACCAATTCATCATCGAGCTCCACGCCCACCCGCATGATCGATACATAGGTTGCACGCTGATTCTTCCCGAAATCGAGCGCTTGTGGGGCGAAGAAGAGCTCGTCTGCCAAAAGCAGCGAGGCGTTCGTCTTCTTCATGAGCTCATCGCGATAGTGAAGCGCATCATCGACCAAACTTCGAGGCTCGACCACCACCGTAAGAGCATCATCCGGAAGGTAATTGCCCACGGTATCAAGCTCTTCGAACACATAGGGCAAGAGCGCCTGCGGCGTGAATATCTCGGTCTGTTCGAGCGCATCGAGCAGGTCGCGATAGAGCGGCGTGGTGCTCGACTGCGGCACCAACCGCGAACGCGCCTGAGCGATACCGCGCGAAGTGATAGGAAATTCGCGCACGGAAAAGATCTCGACCGACGCGCGCGAAGAGATGGTCTGCCCTGTTCCGGGAAGCAAGCTGCGGATCTCTTCCAGTTCGTCGCCGAAGAAATCGAGACGCACCGGATTGACCAGATTGCCCGCGAACACATCGATCGTGCCGCCCTGCGCACTGAAGGTTCCTGGTCCATCGAGCTTGCCGGTGTTCTCATAGCCGAGCTCCACCAGGCGCTCGACCAGACCCTCGTAATCCTCGACACCTGAAATGCCCATCTCATCGAGCTCTTTTCCTGCTTCGAGCACAAGCGGGCGCGCAACCTCGGCACGCGCGGGTGCCACCTTGCGCAAGAGCGCTCGAGCGGATGCTACTACCAAGCACGACCTTCCGCTCTGAAGTGCCCAAAGCGCTTCAAGACGACGTGCCGACTGGCGTGCGCGCGCCTGGTACTCCTTCGCGTTCGCAGGAGGATCGAGAATGAACGGATTCTCTTCGCGCTCTCGATAGAGATAGACCTTCTCATCGCCCACGTAGGCACCGAGCATACGCGCGAACGTTTCGGCGGTCTCTTCACCGGGAACCACCACGAGCGTAGGCTGCGGGCGCTCCGCAAAGCGCGCTGCCACCAAGAACGGACGTGCCGAAGAAGCAACACCGATCGTGGCATCGGCGCCGGCATCCAGCTTGCCCCAGAAGTTCTCAAGTGCACCCGAGCGCTCGAGCGTCTGCGAAAGAAGGTCAATCAGCATCTGCGTCCCTTTCTTGTGCCTACGAAGGCAGCTAAACCAAACACGAAAAGCCGCTTTTCGCGGCAACAGTGAAGATAAGTCTACCAATTCGCCCGTCCGTTCGCTTGCCAGCGCACCGCTCTTCACGCACTCACCACAGGCGCGCTACCATCGTGTAACCCTGCTACAATACGAGAACAAAGATACAAGCGAAGGGACAGCTATGGCACGAGAGAAGAAAGCGGATAAACTTGCTCGCGCGCTCGAAGTCGAGCGCCGCATGGGTGAACACTATCCCGAGCCCGAATGCGCGCTTCATTACCGAACACCCTTCGAACTCACGATCGCGGTCGCTCTTTCCGCACAGACCACCGATGTGAACGTGAATAAGGTAACCCCTACCCTGTTCGCCCGTTTCGGAACGCCTGAGGCCATGGCGCAAGCGAATGTGGAAGAGGTTGCCGATATCATCCATTCGCTCGGATTCTTCCGCAATAAGGCGAAGAATTGCGTTGCGTGCGCTCAGATGATCATGAGCGATTTCGGTGGCGAAGTACCCCGTGACATGAAAAGCCTTCAAAAGCTTCCTGGCGTGGGCAGGAAGACGGCGAACATCGTACTGAACGAAGGGTTCGGCATCGTCGAAGGCATCGCAGTCGATACACACGTGTTCCGCATTGCGCACCGCTTGAAGTTCTCCAATGCCGACACTCCCTTACAAACCGAACAAGACCTGCTCAAGCTCTATCCCCGCGAGTGCTGGGGGCCGATCAATCACCAATGGGTGTTGTTCGGACGCGAAACCTGCATCGCGCGCAAACCGAAATGTGCCGAGTGCTTCTTGAACGACCTCTGCCCCTCCGCCTTCAAACAAGGCTGATGACAAAAAGAAAGCGCCGGAGTAGGTGAAATGCTCACCTTTCGGGCGCTTGTTAATTTGTATGCTACAGGGTTTTCAAAGAGTGCGCTAGGGGTCGGGTAGTTTGTCATCTAGGTCAGGCAAGCAGCTGAGCCCATGGGGTACTTAAATTACTCTGAGTCCGCTCACTTCAATATAAATAGGCTGTCCGAAGGAGCGAAGCGCATGAGCTTGCCTGAATAGGCAAGCGAACAGCGAAAGCGGGTAATTACAAGTGCCCCTTGGGCGTGATGCTTGCGTGGGATAGATGGGAAAAGGTGTCGAACGACCGGGTAGTTTGTCACCTTTTCATGCAGGTTTCCATTATTCCGCTTCAATCGAAACAATCTCGAGTTCGCGCCCGCGAAGAAGTTCCGTGTCTTCACTATGGCAGTAGGGACAGATACGGCCGTGCTCGACCGTACCATAGGTTTTCCCGCAAGCATTGCAGACAGTGACAGCGGGCACGGTGCACACCTCAAGTTCCGCGCCCTCCGTAAGCTTGTTCTTGTTCGCCGCCCACGTCCAAGCATCCTCGAAAAAATCCGTAACGATGCCCGACACTTCGCCCAAATCGACCGTCACCTTCTGAATATGCGCAAGGTGCTGCTCTTTCGCCACATCCTCCAGCTGGTCGATCATGGCGAAAACGATACCTAATTCGTGCATGATCGCTCCCCTTTGCGCCTAATCCTTCTTGCCGGGGACGATGCGCTTAACAAGCATCTTCGCCGCATTAGGGAGGATCTTCTTGATCTTGTCTTCGCTCGGCACCATGGTCGAACATTCAGGATGCTCACGCGAAAGGCTGATCGCATCGAATTCGCAACGCGTTGTGCACAGTCCACAACCGATGCATTTGTTCGGATCGACCACGCTCGCGCCACAAGAAAGGCAACGAGCAGTTTCCGTCCGAATCTGCTCTTCAGTGAATGCGGGGCGCTCACCTGGAGTGATGCGCGTCTCTCCACTCGTAAAGGTACAACCTGGCACCTGGCGACCCGCATGATCGTACTTGCCAGGATTGAGCGCGATATTGCTCTTATCAAGCTCAACATAATGAAGCTGATTGCGCCCAGTAGTGAGCGAACTTCCCTTCTGAACGAAACGATGCAAACTGGTTGCAGCCTCATGACCTGCCGCGATAGCATCGATCACGAAGCGTGGACCCGTGAAGGCATCACCACCTACGAACACATCGTCTTGTGCGGTCTGATAGGTGAACCCATCTGCCAGCGCCGTATTCCCACGACCGAGCTCGACCGCGCTTCCCTCAAGCAGACTGCCCCACTCGATGGATTGCCCGATAGCCAACACGACCTGCTTGCAATCGATCGTACGGGTGTCGGCATCATCGTATTCAGGGGCGAAACGTCCTTCACTATCGAAGACCCGCGTACAACGGCGAAGCGTGATGGATTCAACCTGCCCGTTCGCATCGGTGTTGATCTTCACCGGACCCCAACCACAATCGAGCTTCACACCATCGGCAAGCGCTTCTTCTATCTCATCGGGGCTTGCAGGCATCTCCTCGCGCTGCTCGATGCTCACCATGGTAACGTTCTTCGCCCCACTTCGGTGCGCCATGCACGCAGCGTCCACCGCCACGTTGCCGCCGCCAACGACCACGACCTCGTCAGCGACATCGCAGACATTGCCCACTACATCGGCCTCAATAGTCTCACGCAAGAACGAGAGTGCTCCGCTCACCCCTTGCGCATCTTCACCTTCGACACCGAGCGGTCGGCTCCCTTGCGCACCGATAGCCAGATAGAACGCCTTGAATCCCTCATCGCGCAAGCTATCGAGCGTGACATCCTTGCCCACATCCACACCGCAGCGGATCTCTACGCCCAGCTCGCGCAAGATATCGATCTCAGCCTCGACCACATCGCGCGGAAGCTTATAGGCAGGAATGCCGTAGGTCATCATGCCACCAGGCTTTTCTTCGCGCTCGAATACGGTAGGCGCGTACCCCATAGCGGCAAGATAGTACGCACACGTAAGACCTGCCGGCCCCGCGCCCACGATAGCGATCTTCTCAGGAAATCCGCCGCGCGTGGTGGGAGGAATGACCTCCGGCACGTAACGATACTCAGCCTCGAGATCCTTCTCGGCGATGAAGCGCTTCACATCATCGATCGCCACTGGCTCATCGATCGTGCCACGCGTGCACGCTGCCTCGCAGCGCTTGTTGCAGATGCGTCCGCATACCGCTGGGAAGGGATTCTTCTGCTTGATGAGCGCGAGCGCATCGCGATAACGCCCTTCAGCCGCCATGCGCAGATAGCCCTGCACCGAAATATGCGCGGGACAGGCCACCTTGCACGGTGCCGTGCCAGTCTCATGACACTCGATGCGGCTCGTATTCTTGTAATCGGGGTCCCAATCTTTCTCGCTCCAGAAAAGCGTGGGCAACGGCTGTTGCGGATAGGAAACCGGCCCATCTTCGGTAAGGAGCTTCTGGCCGAGCTTCACTGCACCTGCGGGGCACACTTCCACGCATCCCGCGCACGCCACGCACTTTTCGCCGTTGATCTGCGCAACATAGGCAGACCTGCTCATGTTCGGCGTATTGAACAGCTGCGATGTACGCAGCGCATAGCAAACGTTCACATCACAATTGCAGATAGCGAAGATCTTATCGGATCCATCGATATTGGTGATCTGATGAACATAACCATTGCGCTCGGCAAGGATGAGAATATCCATGACCTCATCATAGGTAGCGTAATGCCCCTTGCCCGTCTCTACGCAGTAGTCGGCCATATCACCGAGGCCGATGCACCAGTTCTGCGGGTCGGATCCCGCATTACCTCCACGCACGCGCTCGGCTGCACGACATGAGCATGCGCCCACCGAGAAGCGATCGTATTTCTTCAACCAATGCGAGATGCGCTCGACATCAGCTGCCTCGTTCTCGTATTCGATCGCACGCTCGACAGGGATAACATGCATGCCGATGCCTGCACCACCGGGCGGCACCATCTTCGTGACCTTCGTAAGCGGCAGAAACGCCATACGCTCGAAGAACGTACCAATCTCGGGGTGCTCTTCAAGCTGCTGCTGGTTCATGACGGTGAACTCCGCCGAACCGGGCACGAACATAGGGAGCAGATAGCGCTTCTCATGATTCGGATTCTTTCCGTCAAGGTTCTCCCAGTTGTACTCGATAATGCCCTTGATGGAAAGATCGTCCAGGAGTTGCTGAAGCTTCTCACTCTCAAGCCCACTCGCGCTTTTGAGCTGCTCGAACGTGAGCGGCTTGCGAACCTTCATATGCGCAGTGAGCGCTGCCTCTTCTTCGGTCATCACGCTCGCAAGTCCCCAATAATCGGGGTCGGTCGGGGCCACCTTCACGCCAATGCGGTCGGTGATCTTCTGCCCTTCACGCAGCACGCCTTCTTTAAGGGGCTCGTGTGCAGCAGGGCCGGGATCGTTCGGTTCATCGGGTTTGTACGGAACGAACGTGTCGTTTTCAGAATAGAGCTCTTCGGCAATGATGCGATGCGGCCCGCCCGCCGGGTTCGTTTCAGGAATGGTATTGCGGGCCTTCAGCTCCTCTTCGGTAAGACCACGGCTCATGGCTGCTTTGCGCTCTGTTACCGTTGAACCACCATAGGGCTTCTTTATCTTCGTTATTTTTCCGTTTTCGGCCTTCTTCGCCATAGGATCCCCCTCGCGCTATAAAAACTAAAAGCGCCGCGCCCCCACGCATGCGCTTTTATATTCGCATTACCCCAGATTATACGTGATTCCGGCATTTTGTCCCGAAGAGCTGCGATTCTACCCAAAATGCGTACCATCAAAACGGAAGGTCTCCATATTTACCCGCCCACAAAAAAGATGACAAACTACGGTCGTTCGTCACCTTTTTCGCATGGAGGGCTAGATGCTATCGGCACGCAACGCCTCGACCACGTTATCAGCCTTGCAGCGATGCATGCCATACGCCACAGAAGCCGCCATCGCTACTGCGGTCATGCCGATCGCGAGCACCACATATCCCCACGGAAGGGTAAAGGTGAGTCCCCCGAGCGATTCACCGACCACAAGATAGAGCAGATAGGATATGCCAGCCGATACGATGAGACCGGGAATCAGCCCTGCGATGCCAAAGCTCATGCATTCGTTCATGATCATGCGCCTGAACTGCTTGTTCGACATGCCGATCGACTTCATCACCGCAAATTCCCGACGGCGCAAGATGAGCGAATTGGTGATGGTATTGAACACATTCGCCAGTGCAATCAGTGCCAAGATCACGGTGAAGAGCAAGCAGAACACGTTAACGATCGTTGCCATCATCTGAACCGATTCACGCTCTTCAATGTGATCGTTATACGATGAGAAAGCCAGATCGTACGGGCATTCTTCGCTGAAGAACGTAGTGCTGCTCTTTGCGAGCTCTTCAGCCAATGCCGCATGATCCCCATCGCGCGAATCGAACTCGCCAGCAAATGCCGGAGCTGTTAACCCAAACGCCTGGCCCTGAGCAAGCGAGACCGGCATGACCAAGCACAGGTAATCGCCCACCTTGCCCAAAACTGCTGGAGGTTCTTCGGCGAGTGCCGCGATATCCAGGCCCGTCGAGACATATTCGACCTCGTCGAGCGCGAGCATCTTTCCTCCTATATCATCATCTGCAGCAGAGGACGCGACCGCCTCGATGCTCCATTTCGCCGCCTCGTTATTGCTCGTCGCTTCTGGTTGCATCGTTATATGCGCAGGGTAACGACCTTGATAAACGGCACTACTGAGCACTTGAGCTTCACCTGTGCCCTGCAAAGCTTCCATCAATTGATAGCGTGAACCATCGTTGCCATAGCAGCGAGAAACACCGATCGCCCGCGGATGTTCGGGATCATAATACTCAGAAGGATCGAGTCCTAAGCTGCGAGCGTACTCATCGAAGGAAGCATCGTCGATATAGCTCATCTGGGCATAGAGCGCATAGTCGCCATCAGCCAGCTCTCCGCCCGTTTGCGAGTCTGCCGAGCGGTACATGCTTCCCGCAACGTTATGAGGCACGATAAGCGGTGCGGAAGTAGTAAGTTTCCAGCCTTGCCCTTCAGCATTCGAAGCTCCTGAAAGGCGATCGTAGGCATCTGTGAAGATACGCGCCTCTTCAGCGAAGCGTTCATTATCGCGCACAAGCTGCTCGTTTGCGGTGGTCCGTTCGGTTCCATTTTCATTCATTTGATCGAGCTGAACAACGACCGCAACTTCGCCTGCAGAAGCATTGCCGCCCGAAACAGCGCCGACAAGCGACCCAAGGAACGTATTCAGCGAACCTGCCGTCATCAAGAGCACGATGGCAAGCGCAAGCGATACCGCAGCGGTCTTACCCTTCGTCGTGCCGCGCTTACGATTGATCGCTGCGAGCTTTCCGCCAATGCCGAACAACCTGCCCGAAATACCCCGCGACTTCCACAACCTCGCAGGAATGGTCGCAGATGCCGCAAGACGTTTGCCGCGTTTGGATGCTTGCGACCCTCCCGATGATTTGAGCGAGTCGATGATGTTCGCCCTGCTCGCGCGCTTCGCGGGAATCCAGACTGAGAGCAGCACGGTAACGAGCGTAAGCACGGTCGTTGCGAGAATGACCCACGGATCGACGGACAAGCCGAAGGTCACGTCACCCACATTGCCCATCATCTTCGTGATAGCGGGACCGAGTGCGGCGAAGGTTATCGCGCATCCGCCGATCCCCACCAGAAGGCCGAGCGGAATGCCCACCACCGCAACGACGAGCGCTTCAAGAACGACCGCACGACGGAGTTGACGCCGCGTTGCTCCCACCGAAGAGAGTAGCCCGAACTGGCTCTTTCGCTCGGCAACCGAGATGGCGAAGGCGTTGAAGATGAGCGAAATGCACGCCACGATGATCACGATAGAGAGGATGAGCACCAAGCCATAGAACGTTGTCCAGATCGATGCATCACTGCTTATTCCCATATAGCGCAAGAGCCCATTGTGAAGCTCGACCCGATCGCCAGGGAACAATGCCTCTGCGTTATCCTGCACTTCTTCGGTATTCTGCACGCCCGACATCGTAAGGTAAACTTCGGCGAACGATGCCGGCGTTGGCGTCTGGCTCCCTGCCGTGATCGCTACTGGCCCCACAGCGCTATACATTGCATAGCCCAATCGATCATAGAAGCCTACGACGGTATAGGTCTTGGCCTGCTTGTTCTCGAGCGTTTCATCAAGACCTGTGCCATCGACGCGCGCATCGAGGTACCCCATGGATGAATTGAGCTGCATGCCAGGAGTTATCGTATAGGTCTTCGCAGCCGAAGGATCGTCTTCGCCCGCGTCGATCTCGCCGAATTCCATACTGCTGCTACCACCAGCATCCTGCGCAATGCGCTCGCCCACCTGAAAGGTGACCTTATCGCCGATGTTCACACCTTGCGAAGATTGCCAACCGTCGAAGAGGAGGATCTCGTTTTCGTTCTCAGGCAGCCTTCCTTCGCTCGTATGAATGCCGAGTGTGGTCTCAATATCGCCTTCATAGGTAAGGATCGGCAGATACGGTCCGAAGCGCTGTTTCTGCTTTTGTGTCAGTTCAGCGAATCCCAAGTCATAGAGCGTCGTGATGTCGGTGATCGAGGGGTCATCTTGCGCATGCTCGAGATCGCTTGCAAGGGTGTTCGTATCCTCTACCTGAACCTTCGCCATCCAGGTGCCGCTCGTTTCCACCTCGCTCCTATACAGGAAGCTCGTGAGCGAGGTGTAGCTCGTGAGGACCGCAGTGAGCAGCGCTGCAGCAAGCGCAACGCCGATGATGGTCACGATCGTGCGCGCCTTGTTCGCACGCAACGATTTCGTGGTGAAGTTGGTCATCACGTTCATCGTCGGATCCTCTCATCGCGGGCGATGCGGCCGTCCTCGATGGCAATGATGCGATCAGCAGCGAGTGCGATCTCCTCATCGTGCGTGATCACGATCATTGTCTGGCCGAATTCGCGATTCGAGTCGCGCAAAAGCTGCATGATCTCACAGCTGTTGTGCGTATCAAGATTACCGGTCGGCTCATCAGCAAGCACGACCGAGGGCGCATTCATGAGCGCACGGCCAATCGCCACACGCTGTTGCTGACCACCAGAAAGCTGACGCGGCAGGTGCCCTTCGCGACCATGGAGCGAAAGACGGGTCAAGAGCGACTCAAGTCGCTGCGTGTTCACCTTGCGCCCATCGAGCGCAACAGGCAGCGTCATATTCTCGACCACATTGAGAACAGGAACCAGATTATAGAACTGATACACGAGTCCCACTTCACGGCGACGGAAGACTGCAAGCTCTTCATCGCTGCGCGAATAGACATCGATGCCATTGAGCAGGACGCTACCTGAAGTAGGGCGATCGACCCCGCCGATCAAATGCAGAAGTGTCGACTTACCCGATCCAGATGACCCGATGATCGCGATGAATTCGCCCTCTTCCACGCTGAAGCTCACGTCATCGAGCGCACGCGTGGCGGTTTCGCCCTCTCCATACACCTTCGTGAGATGCTCAACTTTCAAGATTTCCATGGTGGAATCCTTTCCTTTTTATGAGTTAGCAAGAATAAGTATGGAGAGGCAAGCTGTCCTGCCTATAACGCGCATATTACGGTTCTGTCATTCAGCGCTTCGTACGTTTCTTCGCGCCTACAGGCCATGTTCATCCTGCTGTGCGCTTTCACGCTGCGATGCGCATTCATCCGACCGTGCGCTTTCATGCCGTCGCTACACCACAAGCTTCGGGAACGCGATCTGGAAGTGCGCTCCCCCTTCGGGGTTGTTCGCTACGCGCAGCGTGCCTTCCTGCGCCGAAACAAGCGCTTGCGCAAGCGAAAGCCCGATGCCAAAACCACTCGTTTCACCAGCGTGTTCGTTGTCTTGCACTCGGCCGCGATAGAAGCGGTCGAACACATGGGGCAGATCGACTGGGTCGATTCCCGATCCTGAATCCCTGATATCGATCGTTGTTGCCAGCACGTCCTCTCGAGCAGTGATCTCGATCGAACCTCCCGCAGACGTATGCTCCATGCAGTTCTTCACGATGTTCTCGACCGCCTCTGCAGTCCAAAGAAGATCGCCCTCGAACGAAGAGTCCTGGTCAAGATCCACCACCAGGCTCACATCGTGCAAGTCGAGCACAGGCTCGAGCGGCGCGATCGCGCGCCTGATGGTCTCCGCGCATGACGAAGGCTTCGATTCGACACGCATCGAACCTGCATCGATCTTCGCGATCTTCAAGAGCGCGGTCACCAACCACGAAACGCGCTCGATCATGGATTCGAGCTTGCGCACTGCTCGTTTGCGTTCGGTCTCGTTCTCTGCACGCTCGATAGAAGGGAGCATGAGCGTAATAGCCGTGAGCGGTGTCCTGATTTGGTGCGATATATCTGCGAGCGAATTTGCGAGCGCATTGCGTTCAGCCTCAAGCTGTTCGGTCGTTCGTGCGAGGCGTGCGACCATCTTCTGCAATTCATTCGTGAGCACCGCAACGTCGCCTTCGCTCGAAGTCGAGAAATCGATACGTCGGCCATTGTGGAGCACTTCGTCGATCTCGCCAGCAAGACGCTTGATCTGCTGGTGTCGTGCTAATGAAACCACTATGAAGAATGCTGCGGCAGCCAGCCCGGTCAGCATCACCCAGAATTTGCTCTCTGCTGGAGCAGCAAGCGCGAACACGACAACGATCGCCACGAGCGCTATGCACTGCCAGGTGAATGTTCTTGACGAACCCATGCTACTCACCCACCTTGTAGCCAAGACCACGCACCGTGATGACGATCTCGGGCTCGCTCGGATCGGTCTCGATCTTCTCGCGCAAACGCTTCACATACACATTGAGCGCATTATCGGAAACGTATTCGCCAGCGCTATCCCAGATGGCATCACGCAGCACCTCGCGCGTGACGAGCTTACCCTTATGCTGGAAGAAGAAGAGCAGCAGCCGGTATTCGAGAGCAGAGAGAAAGAGTTCCCTGCCCTTCTTGGTCACGCCACCCGATGCGGGATCGACGCGAACATCCCCCACCATCAATGCGCTTTCAGCAGGATGCGCCCGTCGAAGTGCGCTCCGAATGCGAGAAACAAGCTCGCGTGCCCGAAACGGTTTAGCGATGTAGTCGACCGCGCCCATATCGAGACCTGCCACCGTAGAGTATTCGTCATCGGAAGCGGTAAGGAAGATCACGGGCATTTCAGGGGCAGCTTCGCGGGCAGCCGCGCATACCGCAAACCCGTTACCCTGAGGAAGCGTGACATCGAGCAGTGCGATATCGAAGGTGGCGCGCGCTAGTGCTTCGCACGCCGCATCCTGCGTCGCGCAAGCTTGAACGCTGAATCCTTCACTGTGAAGCAGATCGGTAAGTGCGCTTACGATCGAAGCATCATCTTCAACGAGCAAGATGTTCATAAGGTTCTCCGTTCTAGCGAAGCTTTCCTTACGCCTAGCCCCTTCAGCTAAACGCCTAGGAAGGCACCGTCTTCCTATCCATCATACCCGCCCTCTTGCACGCACGACCCAGCAGCTTTGATTCACTTACACATTAGTAATGCAATTTGCAGCCGCTTCGCCTACTTGAACTTGATCGAGCAGTCCTGTTTCGACAATCGTCATCTTGCTTTCATTGGTTGAAAGTCAAAATAATGTAAATGTCTAACGAATCTTCTTTCAAATATTTTTCAAATTTAAATAAGGTCTCTTTGAAATACTACAGATTGACATAGACAGGTGTATCCTATAAGATACTTAAGGAGATGGCCGAGAATTGAAGATTCTGATCAGTAGTGTTTTTGAGAAATGGTTCGTAAAACTGAGAGATCATCGAGCTAAAGCCGCCATAGAAGTCAGGTTGAGAAGCATAGTGCTTAATAATTCGATCGTCGAAGACTACAAGTACCTAGGTAAATCCATTATTGAACTCCGTTTTGATATAGGAGCAGGTTATCGAATCTATGCGACTCAGATAGAAAGCGAACTCATTGTGTTGCTTGCTGGGGGAACCAAATCAAGGCAACAAGCTGATATCGAGAAAGCAAAGAAGATCCCGAAGAATGGAGGCAAAAACATGAAAGCAACCTTTAAAGAATGGGATGTTGTTGATCACCTTGGAACCGAAGAGGATATAGCAGCATACTTGAATGCTGCCCTAGAAGAGGATGATCCTAAACTCCTTCAAGCTGTGCTTGGGGATATCGCGAGAGCTCGAGGGATGACAGATGTTGCTAAGTCTATAGGGGTTGGAAGAGAGAGCCTTTACAAGTCTCTTAGCACAGAAGGAAATCCTTCTTTCCAGACCATTATGAAATTGCTCTTCGTTCTCGGTCTTAAGATGGAGTTCGTACCAGCTAAAGCAAAATAAGGTTGAGTCGAAAACAAGCAAGAAACTATCGGTCATGCCGTTGAACGAGATAACAGCTTCCGCCATCAAGCCGCTTCGAACATTACTTCTTTCGGGTGTGTCTATCGGCCAGCCGCTTTGCCATATCGATGTTCATGCTATTCCTTCATATTGATGCTCTTACCCACCTGAATAGAGTATTCGAGCAGGAAAACGCGCACCACCGATTCTAGCTTGCAATTCCGCAACTATAGGTTGCTTGCATAATCCATTCTTGTGAAGCCCTTCAGGGGGAACGCCTTCCAAAAGAAGCGGGCTACTTCATATGCGCTTCATCCTGTAGTGCATCGAGCTTGGACATGCACTCATCCACCGAAGCTCCACCCAGAAGATCGCGTACGATCAAGCAAACGTTGCCCCACTGCTCAACATCCATGGCCGCGTTTGATGCCAGCACGTACTTGTCTTCCTGTACCAGATCATTGAGCGGTTTGAGCGCCTCGATGCATTCCACATTCACATTCTTAGAAGGCGAGATGACCTTGTTGGTCTCAGCATAGAGCTGAAGCGCCTCGTCGGATACCATCACATCGAGCGCTTCCAAAGCATCCTCGCGATGCTCTGCATCTTCACCTACCGATAATCCCGTTATCGAAAGCACAGGCATCTGGCCCATATCGCTCGGAAAACCAATGACCTCCAGATTGAAATTAGGGTTGCCATAAGCGGTATCGGTATTGGCGGCTCCCCAATACGCCATAACGAAGGGGCACTCGCCATTCATGAAGTCTTCGCCCTCACCTTCACCTTCGAAGGCCTCGCTCGTGAGCGCATTCTCAGCATCGACATATCCTTCGTCGATCAGCTTCTTCAGGAATTCGAAACCTGGGCGCATATAGTCGCTATACCGCGCCTCTCCAGAATTCAATGCGGCGATCTTGCTTTCGACATCGTCGCCGTTATACAGCTCATCGTAGGCTTGCGCGAAGACGAAGCTCTCCAGCCACCAACGATTAGCTCCCACGGGATGCTCGTAACCGTTCTGCTGCAAAACACGACAAGCCTCAAGGAATTCTTCAGGGGTGTTCGGCAACGCAAGATCGTTCTCCTTCAAGATGTCGTTGTTCACGAACAGGCCATGCGCCACCACTTCCTGCGGAATCGCGACGAGCTTACCGTCAACCGTATTCGCTTGTTTCACCACATCACGCAAGTTCGCTGCGCTATCGAGTCCAGAAAGATCAGCGAGATAGCCCTCCGAACCAAGCTCGACGATGGTGTCCGCATTCAGCATATACAGATCGTCTTGATTGCTCTTCGCGCGCTCAAGACACACCTCATCGTAGGTTTTATCCTGATAACCGTCTGCCGTATAGGTGTGATACGCCACTTCCAGCCCGAGTTCATCTTCTGCCATCGAAATCGTCCGATCGCTCGCTGTGCGCGCAGTGTTCTCAGTATCAGCTTTGACCTTCTCCATCGGACTGAAGAAGTTGACTACGCGTGCATTCTCACTCGTATTCTGCTGCGCCAGATTCTTCTTGTCATCATTCGCGCATCCCGCTAAACACAGCGCGATGAGCAGAAACGCGCCAAGCAGCGCTGCAACGAAGAAGCGGGGTTTGGTAACAGAGCTCATGATAGTCCTTTCTCGACAAACTGATCGACCGCGCGCTTCAGTTCGCTCACCTCTATAGGCTTTGCCACATGGGCGTTCATACCAGCAGCGAGAGCTGCTTTTTCATCCTCTACGAACGCATCCGCCGTCATGGCGAAAATAGGGATCGTCTTCGCATCGGGACGCGAGAGCGAACGAATCGCGCGGCTCGCATCATGTCCGTTCATGATGGGCATCTGGACATCCATCAAGATCGCATCGAATTCACCTGGCTCGCACGCTTCAAAGCGCTCGACGCATAGCTGCCCATTCTCAACGATCTCGACCGTCGCGCCTTCCATGTCTAAGAGCTCCTCAAGGATGCTCGCGTTCATCAGGTTGTCTTCAGCAGCTAAGAAATGCTTTCCTTCAAGCACTTTATCGTGATCAGCCGCCTCAACGTTGCTCACGCCGCTAATACCTTCGATCGCCTGCTTCAAGGTGGAAAGGAAGAACGGATGCACGAGCACACCCGAGCGTGGGGGCAACTCCACCTGCTCATCGCGATCGAAGCTGTTATCGAGCACGTAGAGAACAGGAATGGCAGGCCCGTCGAGCGGGTTGATGATCGCACGCAGCGATTCAGCCTCATCGATCGCTCCTTGATCGAGCTTCCCTGGCTTATACATCAGAAGTTGGTAGCCGTTTTCGTTCGCCGCTTCCTGAACAAGCGCCTCTGCTTCATGCATGTCTGCCGCAGTATCGACAATAACCCCCGTACCTTCCAAAAGGTGCACTGCAGCATCACGTCCACGTTCGGAATAGCTGATCGCAAGGATACGTCCGATACCTTGCTGCACCCAGAAGAATCCTTGAGCCTGCTCTTCAGGAATGCGGAGCTCAAGATCGACCCTGAAGAGCGTACCTTTGCCCTCTTCGCTCTCCACTTCGATCGTACCGCCCATCAACTCGACTAGGCTCTTCGTGATGGACATACCGAGCCCCGTACCCTGAACTTTATTGGTCGTGCTGTTTTCAGCGCGGGTGAACGAATCGAAGATCGTCTCGAGGAACTCTGGCGACATGCCATAGCCGTTATCCTCAACCTCGATACGAATACGCTCGAATTGATTCGAATGCTGTGCCAAACCGATAAAGCGCAGACAAACCGTGCCACCTTCTTGCGTGTACTTCACCGCATTGGACAAAAGATTGATAAGGATCTGATTAAGATGGGTTTCATCGCCGATCAAGCGCTCATGATTCACGTTCGTTATCTCGGTGATGAAGTTCTGATCCTTCTCATGAGCCATCGGCGCGATGATGGACTCGATCGCCACGAGCGAATCACCCAGGTTGAATTCTTCAAGGTTGAGCGTCGCCTTGCCGCTCTCGATCTTGGAGATATCCAACACATCGTTGATCAGATCGAGCAGATGTCGCCCAGAAGCCATGATCTTGTTCGCGCAATCGCGCACCTTCGCTGGGTTGTCCGCTTCACGCGCAAGGATAGAAGCGAACCCTAGAACCGCATTCATCGGCGTGCGAATATCATGCGACATATTGGCTAAGAATGCCGACTTCGATTCGTTGGCAACCTCTGCCGCTTTCAGCGCTTTGGCAAGCTGTTCGTTATGCAGTGCGCGTTCAGCCTCGCGTGCCAGATCGATCTGACGCTGCTTGTGGCGGTTGTATGCGTAGATCGCAACACAGAGGAAGAATGCCACCAGCGTAATGATGGCAACGAGCACGATGGCAACATTGACCGATTGCGCCTCTTTCTGGATGGCCGACATGGGCACATATCCGACCAGATAGATGGTGCCCCCATTGAGTGCCCACAGGTAGCACAACGAATCCTGGCCTTTCACCTGATGGGAGAACATGATGTTCTCCTTTTTCGCTATGCCCTCTTCCACCATAGTGAGCGTTGCAGCATCGTCAATGCGATTTGCACGATAGAAATCCTCAAGATTGAGGTGGCCTGCGTCGCGCTCCCCCATCCCTTCAGGCTTCATAACGAATCGCTCGCTCGCAGTATCCATCAAATACAGGACAGCCTGCTTATCGTAAAAGCCTTTCGGGAGCGATTGCGCAATGGCACCAAAATCGTATTCGACATAGAGCGTTCCAACATTCTGCCCCGCGCGCTCAACTGGGCACTTCATGGTGTATGCCCAAACGCCCTGGTAATTCACGTACGTCTGCGAAAGCTCCAATCCCAAAACGCTACTTCCTTCAGGGAAAACGAGCGTGCTTGGGTCAAAAGTCTCTCCATCGTTGGAAATGCCCTGCTCCTGATCGTGAGGCACGAAAGAGAATTTGGACGCTGATTCGCTCGTGCGAAGACTGCGGATATAGCCCTGCGGATCTTTCGCCTGAGCGATCTCTTCAGCGGTGAGCAGCTGGAACTCCGCCTCGCTGCGCATGATCGCCTCGACCGTATTCCCCATGAGGTTCAGGTTCTCGTTGAGGTTTTGAATGGCAGCCTCAGACATATCGTCATATGTCTTCTTAGCGATACCGTAGATGGAAACAGCCATGACCACGAATATGACGATGACCGCGATGGTCCACGCCCCAATCGTCTTTTTCGCGCGCAAAGCTTCCATGTCAACTTCCCTACGATATTGTCAGTAGCCTAATGATAAAGGAAAACACCTGAATAATCGTTTAGTTTCAAGACAACATCAAGAAACAAGAACATGCTGCGAACGCGCTGCTCGCGCGGAGACATCCCGGCCTCGAATCGCGAGCACCTACCCTACGAATGAACTCCAAATTGTCGACTCGTTCACCAATCTAAAACAAAATGCCGATCACCCTTTTCCCTCTGAAAAATAGAGGCAGGATAGAAGCGACCACTCCTCACATGAGGTAAAAGACGAACGAAACCACCACCCTGCGAACACGGGCGTTTGTTCAAACTTGGCACGAAGGCGCACGATGACCACAGCTATCGAAAGCAAGCAAGATGCAACCAAGCAGTCTCAAAAAGAACAGCTTGAGACGTTTTCTTGCATGCTCGATATCGGCGAAGCCATGCTTGCTGCCGGTGCCGACGTAGACACCGTTGAAGACATCTTGGTCAAGATGGGTAAAGCCTATGGCGCTTACAAGATGGATGTATTGGTGATCACCGAGCTCATCATCGCCACCGCAACGATGCCAGGTCACAACGAACACACATTGAGCAGGCGCATCCTTAATGAAGGCAGTACGAACTTCGATCGACTCGAAGCCCTTACCGATCTTTGCAAGTCATACTGTCAAAGCCCGATCCCTGCAGACGATCTGCGCAAAAGCCTGCAGCGCATCAAAGGAAAGCCGTTCCCAAAGGTTTCGCTCTACTTGGGTGGCGCACTTGCAGCAGGCGGGTTCGCCATCTTCTTCGGAGGGTCGCTCGTCGACGGGCTCGTTTCCGCTTTCTTCGCGCTGGGCGTTTGCTTTTGCATCAAGCATTTTCAGAAGCTCACACCTAACGCAATGGTCTTCAACTTCCTCACGTCATTTATCATCGGCATTCTTATCTGCCTAGCCTCGAAGCCCATTCCTGCGATCAATATCGACATGGTCATCATCGGCGTGATCATGCTCCTCATTCCTGGCGTAGCGATGACCAATGCAACACGCGACATGCTCTCAGGGGCAACAATATCGGGCGTCATGCGCTTTATCGAGAGCCTCTTTCTCGCTACCTCGCTCGTGCTGGGATTCATGGGCGCACTTTGGCTGGCTAGTCTTTGCGGGGTGATCTAGATGGAGTGGAGCGAATTTCTCTTCAAGATAGCTATCACCTTCATCGCTGCGCTTGGCTTCGCCCTGTTCTACAACGTGCGAAAATGCCACGTCCTCTACGCAACTATCGGCGGCGTTATCGCCTGGATCATCTACTACATTCTTCACAGCATGAATGCAGGATTGCTTCCCTCATGCTTGATCGCTTCGATGTTCGCAGCTATTTACGCTGAGGTCCTCGCGCATATCTACAAAACGCCTACTGCGGTATTCTTCCTGATTTCCGTGATCCCGCTCGTTCCTGGTCGTGGCCTCTACTACACCATGTTCTACGCGGTGAGCACGAATTGGGAACAGTGTGGGGCCTTTGCCCTTTCAACCTTCGAAAGCGCTGCGGGCATTGCGCTTGGCATCTGTGCGATCGGAGCGGTCGTGCAAACGTGGATCGCATTCAAGAAACACGCCGAGAAGCTCGCTCACAAGCAAGCGCAGAAGCTCAAACACCACAAGGCGAAAAAGGAATAAGAGCTATCACAAGCGACCGTGCTTGCCGATCAGTCCCTGCGCACTTGCGCGACGCCTTACCACAACCGCAGCACCTGCTGCCACTAGTGCAATTACTACGAGCGCATAGGGAATGCAGTCGCCCATCTTCGCCAACAGCGATCCATCCCCATCACCGTCCGAACCGTTCGGCTCATTTGGGTTGTTGGGGTTGTCAGGATCATCGGGGTTGTCAGGATTACCGGGATTATCTGGGTTATCTGGCTCTTTGGGTTTGTCCTGCGAATTCGTGAACGCCGCCTCGAGCACTGCATCCTTCTGCATCTTACCCTCGATCGTGCCACCGATAGGCGAAACGAACAAACCATCCTGATCTGCGTCGGTCTCAACCACCTTATAGGTGTACCCCTCAGGAATGCCCATCACTACCAGGTCTTCATCATGATGCAGCGGAATCTCATCCCCACTGCCGATGAAGCCCACACGGTCTTTGCCATAGAAATAGTAGCGCTGCGTGTTCGGCAGCTCAGTGCCATTTTGATCGTAGATATGCAGGGTGAAATGGAAGAGACGGTTGTATTGATCGGCGCTGAGCGTATTGCCTTCTACCTTCTTGCTGATAGAAAGATCGCCCGCCGCAGGAGCGCTTTCGTTGTTATCGGTCACGATAACGGTATTGACCAGGCTGAACAGACTGGTGATATCCATATCACCCAGATCGTCAGCGGCAGCATCCGAATGATCAGGGTCGTTTGGATCGTCGTGTGCATGCAGGTTCTGCTGAACGCGGGTACGCAGGTAGCCTGAATCTGTCACGAAGAACGGCTGGATATTCTTGCCGCCATCCTCGTCTGAAAGACCATAGTCCACGACTGCATTCTGCCCGTAATGCAGATTCATCGAACGCGGGATCTTTGCCGAGCCCGTATCGCTCAGATAGACATCTTCCCAATCTTGCAGTCCGAAGCTTCCTGATGGCTGCGACTGCGCGAACGATGTGATGTCGCGCAGCGTGATATTGACATCGCCTTCTGAGGCATACTGCACCATCGTTTGTGTGAGCTTACCAACGCCAGCCGATACGCTCACATTATCATCAGGCGTGCCTGCATCAGCATAGATCGAATACACACCTACTTTCACTGGGATGACCGTGTCATTGATATCGCAGCCAGCAGGAGCACGCGTCTCCTTCAGATAGTACGTTGCTGCCCCACCCTCGAAGGTCACGTTTGGCCAGGCCATATCTGCATATCCATCGTTAGTCTCGGTATGGCTCTGGCGCGGCTCGAAGATGAGCATGCCATCCGCCCCATCAACAGTTGCCGTATAGCCGGCTGCCAAGCGATTTCGATCGTTTCGCGCATCATCCTCGGAATTGAAGAGTGCGAATTCGGCACCATTCTTCGCCACACCATTCTGGTCGATCTTCGTCACACGAAGCTGACGCTGCTCATTCGGAACGTAAAGAACCGAACGGAAGTTGCGGATGAACTCGGAAACGTCGAGGGCTGTGAAGCCACGGTCTTGAAAGCTATCTGGATAGGGATCGATCTTCTGTATGAGCTCGTTGATGTTATCTCCTGGCTCACCGTTATCCGCATCCACTGCGCTCATAGCCGCCCGTCCGAGTGCATCGTAGCGTTCGGTGGTGCTCATAGCACGAACCTCATCTTCAGAAATACCGAGCACGCGCGCGAGCGCATCGGGTTCGATCAGCGCGTAATACATTCTCATGTCGCCATCGGGGTTAGTGAGGATGTAACGGTCGGCACGTCCAGGAAGATTCTGCAGCGTACCTTCCAAGCGGTTCGTCTCGTCATTCCAATCAAGATGCCAACCTTCAGTATGAGCATTATCGAGATGATGATCGGAACGGTAGTGCTCGGCAGACTGCATGAGCGCAGCCGTGAGCGCTGAAGTACGATTGTCCTTGCGATACTGCGTGGTGTCAGCATTCAAATCGCCGATATGCACGGTTTGGAAGCCAACCAGGTTATCGCCATAAAGCGGAAACCACGCGCGAGAGCTGTTATAGCTCGGCTGTTTCAGCATCGGAACCGCCACCACCAAGCCATACTGTTGCGAATCGAGTGGCACGTTCGCCGAGGCAGCACCGCCCAGCTGGTCGTCGGGAATCTTGGTCACCGTCTCACCGTTTTCGCCGATCTGACCGTAATAGACCGAACCGTTGTTACCCGTGACGTAACTGTTGAAGCTTGCATATGCGCCCGTTTGATAGCGGTTGTTCACGATGAGCATCGTGTTCTGCGGATTGAAACGCAAGAGCAGATCGGATGGAACCGACTTGTATCCTGCGGGCGCTTTTGTTTCGCGCAAGATGTAGAGCAAACCTTCACTGCCACCGTCATAACGATCCGAGAAGTTGAAAGGGTCCTGTGTGCCTGTTCGCCCATTCGGGTCGGTGAATTTTGCCATGCCATCCGCGTCGGTCACCACATGAGCGATGCGCTCGCCCCTCGTACTCACCTGATCGAGCGTAACATCCTGAGCATTCTGCATATTCGTGCCATCGGGAACATTTACTTCGTAGAGATCGAACTCGGCACCTGCTAATGGACTACCATTCTGGTCAACTTTCTTGATCTGCTGGTAAAGTGCCGGCTGCAAGTTGAACCTCAATGCCAACGACGAATCGTAGTTACCTCGCTCCATATAGAACATCTTGAGCGTATGGGAAGTTGAAGACGCAAACGTCTCACCCACAAAGCCAATACTGCGCCCATCAGGCCCATCGACGTTTGCTCGTCCCGTGCGCATTTCAAGCTCGCCCTGCCATTCACCCAGCACAAAATTCTCTGGGCTATTGGGTTCGCTCGTATTGTTCTTGACATAGGTGACATCGCGACGAATATAAGGATCGTCTATTTGTCCTGTAGAGTATTCGAACATTCTGCGAATCGTGGTCTTCATCGTCGCATTAGCTTCAGGGTCATCTGGGATACCACCGCTCGCGTACGAGGGGCCAAGATAGATCATGCCTGTGCTGAAATCGATCGTACCAAAGAGCTCTGAATGCACGCCACCTAGATCGATAGCGAGCGCATCATCCAGATAGACCCAAACATCGTCATCACCAGCAAATTCAAAGGTCATATTGTTCGATCCCACTTTGCCATCAATTGGTTGACGAAAGTTGGTCTCAACTGTCATGCCCATGTAATGATCCAGGCCATTATTGTCGGCGTTTGCGTTCAGATTGCTCACAAGCTTGCCGTCAGAAGCACCATCGAAAACCTGTTGCGCAGTATTGAAAGGAAAGAATCCACCTCGTCCTTCACCCGCAGCAATCGTAGCACTCGATGCGTCTGTACGAATAACTGCTGGAGAGTTATAAAGTGTAAAATGACCAGCACTTTCCTGGCCATCTACCGTAGTAGGATCATTCACGAACTGCGCAAAATTCTGACGCATGTTGTAGTAATAGTAGCCTGCGTCATCCATTTGAAAAAGCCCCGTCACGTTCTCATACGAGGTCTTTCCTTCTACACTTGAGTCAGGATCAAAAAGGTACTGGAGTGAGCGCTGTTCTTCGCTGAGCGCGGGCTGTTCTTGAGGATTAGTATTGCCAGGCGCAACTAGCCATGCCGCATTAGTGTAATCGTTTGGATTATTCACTAAATACTGAATGCCACGCGAAATATTCTTCGCTCCCAAAGTAGTAGGAAATACTGGTTGGCCTTCGTTCGATGCGTTCGTCACACCAATCTGCGTTGCGCTTGAATAAGCCGATGGATTCCCATTGTAACCTGCTGTTATGTTGGTGTCGTTAGCTGTGCCTTTGTCGCTCAGAACTGGATAGCCGTTCGACAATGCCCCTGTAGTCATAAACTGCATGCCAGGATATTGATAGGCAAATAAGCCGCGAGCAGCTCCCGCGCCGAAGTTCCAATAGCCCATGCCAACTGTTTGCGAATCGCCAAATGCAAGAAGGTGTCCGCGATTAATATTAGGTTTTCCATTTGGATTGCCGAAGATATTTTGATAGCGTTGGGCAATGGTAGCACCAGTCCATTCCCACGATTTATAGCGATCATCCGCTGCTGTTCCCCAACCATTTGAGTAATTAAAAAGATTAACCTTTGTGTTAGCAGGATCAATCGATGAAACAACATAAGGTTCTAAGTCAAACCCAGCGGGAAGGCTCTGAGTTGAAATTGAAGCCTCGTTTGCTCCGTTAGCATTTTGCTCCGCCTGAATTGCTGGATCAAGGCCAATGCCGTTATATTCGTATTTGTTGAAGGTTGATTCATCGAGAGCGATATCCACATCGGTTATGACGTGCGAATTTGCATTCGATCCGTTTGCTAATTCGCTGCTAACCCCATTATCGCTCTCAGCGCCATTGCCATTAGAACTGCTGTCAGATTTTTCGCCTTCACTATCATTGATTTGATCAGATTCGCCGTCACCCTGTTCAAGACCAGTACTAGAAACCAATCCTGAACCCTGATTCGGTTCGTCGGCAAAAGAGAGCGTGGGTATGCCTGCGGCAGGAAGAGATAGAGCTACCGCCATGATTGCGGCAATGAAACAGGTAAGGAATTTATTCGCTGCCTGCTTGGTGTGTTTGAGCTGTGAGTGCGTAAGCAGTCGTTTCATAGGTTTCCTTATTCGATTGTGAAATGCGAATCGCTGCATCGAGACAAGCGGAAACGCTTCCCCCTAATTAAAACAAGTTTAGTACTAGTTTTCGGCCTTGACTAGCCTTAATCCATATATGGCGACCTGGGAACATAGAATCTAGCCATAAACACAAGAGCCGCATGCTTATCATGCGGCTCTTGAACTCTTTTTGCCGAGCAAATAGGACTTGCTTTAGCGACTGTAATAAGGCTGCAATAACCCACCTAAATTAGGAAGCATCCTTACCAGCACGCTTCTTCGCGACCATGAGCGCGATAACTGAGATGAGCGCGATCACCACGAGCACGCCAAGCACCCACGGAAGGTAATTGAGCGGATTAGAGAAGGTCTCCTGAACCGCACTTTGGGCACTTGCCAACGGGTTCGAATCATCATCGATGTCGAGCAGCTCAGCCGGCTCTGCCCCATTCGCAGCGCCTTCCTGCGTGCCGGTCTCATCCGCAGCCTCATCGCCTGTTGCCTCGTCGCCAGCAGCGTTCTCATCAGCCGCGCCGCTCTCATCACCTGGTGTTGCCTGTCCGTCAGACGTGCCAGCAGAAGTTCCGCCATTAGCTGCTCCTGCTGAAGATCCCTGGACAGCCTGATACTTGAAGGTGAATACGTTATCCTCAGCATTGCCCTTGAGCGTGCCCGTTAGATTGTAAGCATTCGTTGGCTGATAACCTTCAATGTAGCGATACGCGATGACCGGCTTGTCGCCGATGTTGCCGTAGAACGTTTCGCTATCCGCGATCTGCGCGCCATTCGCATCAACATAGTTGATCGTATACGCAACCTGATCCTTCTTCATGCCGTACGCAACCACGTACTGCAAATCTTGGGTAACTTCGATATTGCCAGACTCAGCTAGCCCATCGTGCCCTGCAAGACGAATGCCCTTCACATAGTACTTATCGTCGTCAGGCTGGATGTTCAACGTCTGCCAGGCAATAGTACAAGATTTGCCATAACCATAAGGGCCATAGCTCTTTGAAGCTGCTCCATCGATCGTGCCATTACCAGCATAGAGCGTAACCGTATACGAATAAGATTTACTCTCATCAGCGAACGCATCTTCAGAAGTTGCCGTTTGAACACCAAGCGCAAGAACGCAAGCAACGAGAGCAGCGCAGAATATCCCGATGATCCGAACGAACGAAAAGCGTGCCTTAGTTTGAGCAAAGCGTGTCATTAGGCATCGCTCCCTTTACGGATCTTCATGAGCGATCTCAGCGAAACGATCGTGCAAACAAGCGCCGCAACGATACCAACGATATAGAGCACCATCAGCACCTGGTCCATGGTCTTCGGCAAAGTCGAGCCTGCCCCATCGCCGTTGCCATTATCATCACCATCGGGTACCGGCTGACCGGCCGTGGTGCCCGTACTGTCCTCAACCGCGAAAGCGACGTTCAATTTGCCAAGAGTGTTCATGTATGCGTTGTCCTGCGTTTCACCATCAAGGCTCATTTCGATCGTAACAGCACCGGTATCTCCGCTGCCAAGCGTAGCAACATAGAACCACTTACCTGTCACACCCGATATCTCTTTGAACCCTTGGCTATTATCGCCACCAACCGTATTCGACGAATAGATCTCGTTGCCGTTATATTTGAGCGTGTAGGTATAAGCACCACCAGAAGCGCTTGCGCCCTCTTCGAGCGTCTTGATAGCTTCACTGGTCATGTACCAATCAGTGCTCGTATCGCTCAAGTTGCGCAGATTGACCTTCATCGTGAAGCTGTCACCCGGCTGCATGTGAGAAAGTGCACTGTTCACCGACTCTTGGTTGTAATCCGACACCATCTGCTTATCAGCACTATAGGTAACGTTCCAGCTCACGCTTTCTGTTTCAGCATAGGCAGTGCTCGAGAAGCCAAGTGAACAGGCAAGAGCGACCGCGCAGGTGGCAACGAAGGTGCCGAACCATTTGACCAGTGTTCGTGTTTTAGTCATTATGCTGCACCTCCTACATTGATACCGAGGCTGTTCGCATCAACGCCCCATGCGCCCTTGATAGCATCAGCAGCGTTATGCGTCTGAACCGCATCGACTTCTACACTGATGCCGAACTTGTAGTTGTCATACGCGTACTCAGTATAGGAATATGCCTGCCCGCCAGCTGTCTTTGCACCAGCATCAGCGCTTGAAACAATGACCGACTTTGCATCTTTCAAGACATCAGCGCCGATGCGCATCTCGTTTGCAAACAGAAGCGAAGCACCAACTGCGACAGGATCGACGCTATAGAGGACAATTTGTTCGGCAGTTGAAGCGCTTTCATCAACTACCCATCCCTTAGCTAGCTTGAGCTCGATAAGCGATGGGTCCATATTCGTTGCCTTCTCGCCGTTCCCATCAAGCCAATATCTATGGATCACCACGCGCATGTATTCTGGTTGAGCACCGGTATTCTGCGCTGCAAGCTCTTCGGAATACCATTTACCAAACGAAATCTTTTGACCATTGGGAATAAGGTTCGCGAGCAGAGTATCCTTTCCCTCGCGAATATCTCCATTTTCCGTAAGTCCAACATCAAGGCTGGTAAGCTCTATCGTTGCCTCGTAAGTCTCTGACTGCTTATCGAGTGCCGCTTGCGCAGTATTAGCCATGACCGCCACGAGCGCCGCCACCGTTAAGAGGAAGACGATGAGCAAACCAGCTATGCGTTTCGTACTTTTTGCATTCATCTGAAACTACCTCCCCTATTTCCAATCGGTGTATGAATGAGCTTTACCAGAGTCATCGTAGACAGCAGGCGAGCACTGTCCAACCACCTGAATATCGAAATTAATGTGCGTCAGCGAGTTGTCTGGATCGATTTTCTGTGTCAGATCAACCTTCAAGGCTGGTGTTGTTTCATTTGGATGGAGCGCATCAGCAACATAATTCCAAACTTCATAATCGTCAGTCGCTTCAGTCTTGACCCATCCTGAACCCGCAATGGAAATATCTACACCCTCGCGTGGCTGAACACCCAAAAGGATTACGCGAACCATCACGTCGGTGTCGCCCGTGTTCTTCATAGTGATGGCTTTATCTTCCCCATCGAAGTCCTCGTCAGTTTCCGCGCTATATCCAAGTGTGATTGCTTTTTCACCGGTTGCAGAAGTTACCGCAGTGAAATAAGCGTATGCTGGACCAGCGCATAGGATAACCGCAAGAAGCGCAGCTAATCCTATGGTTATGAATCTTTTGCTTGTCTTTGTCATGATGCCCTCACTTTGAGTTCCAGCTTTCAACGCACTATCGATAGGATTAGTTTGAAGATGACGAATTATAGTCATTATGTTCAAGCATCTTACCTTTGAACTCCCCAGCTACACTGTCATATTTGTAGGCATTGGTGATGCCAGAGCTTGGTACTCCATCGTCAGTACCCGTGTTGGTGAAGGTGATGGTGTAAGCATTGTCAGAACCATAGAAGTCATCGAGCTCGAATGTTGTGCTTAAATCTGGTCGTCCCTCGCTGTAGCCGCAACCAGGATAAACGACCTCAGAGATCGTATAACGAGCAGGGATGGGCAAACCATCGATCGTGCGCGTGGCGACATCAGCACCAACTTCAACACTTACTGGAATCGTCCACGTAATAGGCTCGAGCCCAAGATTGGCTACCGTACCAGCAGTAAAACTCGTTGGATCAGTATAGGTAAACAAGACTCGCCAATCGTTTATACTGCCGCTTAAAACGCCATCAGCATCAATATAGACAGCTTCATCGTCATCGTTGAAGTAGTAATACTTGAAAGCATCGTCTTCTTCAGCATACAGGTCGCAGTACACATAACCGCCACCGTTAACGCTCACCAGTTTTCCATCCTTCTTATAGATGCAACCGCGGGACTCTCCACCTTTATTATCGGTATCCCAATAGTTACCTTCTTCATCTAAGGCAAGAAGACCTCTATTGGCATCTAGATACATCGTATGCCCATTCCAATCCTCAATACTTCCCTCTTTAGTAAGCATCAAGCAGTAACCCTTGGATTCGTTCTTGTAAACAAATCTGTCCCTGTAATCCATCTGTTCGCCAACAAGCTTGAACTGGACTGCAATACTCGGAGTATCGATCTTCCCATCAGTTTCCGTAGTTGCAATAGTGGGAGCAGGACTGAATGCCTTATTGATCGTTAGTTTGCCGTCATCCCAAGTGGAGGGGCTATAAGAGCCAAAATCACGTTTTTTGACCTTAGCCGTATATTTATCGTACGTATTGTAGGATCTATCAAGGTCGCTATCATAGTCTGATTGAACCCCGATGCCGGTAGTGTTTTCGAATGCCAGCTCGCCTTCAGCCTGGAGTACCGCACCGAACGTTTCAAGAGGACTTGAAGACCCGGATTCTTTAGCAGATCCATCCTCTGTGGCTCCATCACCTGTCATACCTGCTGTCCAGGAATTATCAGAAGGAGCTTTCGGCGTATTCTCGCTAGCGGGCTTTTCAATAGCAGGTTTTTCCTTGGTAGGATTTTCGATAAGAGTCTTTTCTTCGCCGGCCGCCTTCTCCGACTGAGCAGAAGGCTGCTCGCCTGAGCTTGCATCAGGCACAGCAAATGCAGGCAAGGCTGAAAGACCAAACACCAATGTGACCGCCAAAAGGCAAGCCAAAAACTTATACCGAATAGATTTCTCATGCTTAATCATGGGAGCCTCCTCATGACTCTCATTTATGTGATCTCATACGCGTAGCTTCTCAAATGCACTATGAAATCATAGCGAAGTCATAGAATACACCGTAATTCTACCATTTTTGCTGCTCTTCCGCAATGAGATAGGAGGAGATCGTGCGCGCTGGTTGATTGCCAAAGTTAGTGCAGTTCGGCAAGAGAAATGCTGCTGACACACTTATTGCAGATTATGCTGCCCTCACCCTCTTGAAATGATCGTTTTTTTTCGACAGGGGTAACGCAGCCCTTCTCCGCTTCCCTGATGGCTGCGCTGCGCTTCTTTTCGAGCAGCCAGCAACGTTCACTTCTCAGCTCAGTTGGATCATGTGTGGTTTTTGCTTATCATCGGGGCATTTAGCTATAATGAAGCTTCTGTAAGGTATTTTCGACCGAATTGGCAGGTCACCAACCCATGGCTCAGATCATCGCTCCATCATTACGAGAACACCGGCAACGAGCCACCAGCGTGCTCGTTATTGCGCTCACCATCGCGCTTGCCATACTCACCATCACGGGAGTAGGTACCGTAGCCTTCGTCTCTCTCATCGGCATGGCAATCTGCGCGATCTGCTTCTTCCGCAAAGAAGCGTACATCGATTGGTGGATCTTTATCCCCCTTGCTGCGTATGTGCTCATGAACTTCATCTCTGCATGGTGCGCGTGGGGCGACCCGCTCTATGGGTATGGTCCACTGCACATCATCTATCTCTCGCTCTATGCTGCTGCCTGCAGCTTGAGAGACGCCGAAGCGAAGCTACTCCGCCTTCTCTGCGTCGGACTTGCTGTCGTAGCTGCTGTTGCTGCGATCATCGGCTTCATCGTTCAATCATTCACTGCAAGCGCTACCCGCCTTGAATACGTTGTGGGAACGCCAAACGGACTTGGCATCTTCTTCGTGCTCGCATGGTTCGCACTTGAGAGCAGTCGTATGGAGGTCGTACGACAAAAGGGTACCAATGAGCCCTCAACGCTTGGCCGAAGCCGTCTCTACCACTTCCTAAGCCGCTGCGAACCCCTTATCTTGGTTGCACTTGCCATGACGCTTTCGATGGGTAGCCTGGTTGCGCTCGGCATCGGCCTTATCGTGCTGTTCATCTCACGCTTTCGCGCAACAGGAGGTAAGGAAGCTTTCCGATTTGCCACGGTTATCCTATCGCGCATCTTCCTGAGCATCGCGATCGGCTTCTTGATGTATATGGCAGGCGAGCGCGCCGATGCACCTATCCTTTGCTTGGTGATCCTCGCCTACATCACCGTGATGATCTGCCTGTGGAATAGCTTCGATTCCTTTCTCAAAAGCTCTGGTAAATTCGCGAAGATCATTTCCCTGGTCGGGCTGCTTTGCATTCCTTTCGCACTTTTCATGCGTCCAAATGCAGGAGCAACGTTCGCCGAACGATTCGAGATGATGGGAAACGGCATCAGCTATCTTGGCGTTGACCCGCTCGTGGGCATGGGTCCCTTCACCTGGCGACTCGCAAACATCCAGGATGCTGGCAACTACTTCAACACCAATCATATCCACAATATCTTTATCCACGCGGGAGTTGAATTTGGTCTCATAGCGATGGCAGCTCTCATCATTATCGCTGTGCGTGTATTCATCAAGCGCTACAGAGAGGCTCAACACGGCGAAGATGCTGCGCTCCTCTTTCATATGCTGACCGACACAGGCTTCTTCTATGTCGGTATCGTAGGCATGTTCATCTTCACTGCGAACGGATCGATCACACCAGCTAAAAAGCTCTCATCGGTGGGGACAAAACTGCTGTTCGGATGCCTTTTCTTGCTTCATTTCATCATTTTGTGGGGCTATATCGCCTCATTCTGATCGCTTAAGAACGGAGTAGCCGCTCATGATAGACAAAACGAACGCACACACTGAAGCTGCGAACGCCACCGCTCGTTCACGCAAATCCGCACTCGTGCTCATCATCGGCGCGATCGTACTGGTCGCGCTCGTTGTAGGAGTTTGGTTCTTCAATGGTTCGAAAATACCCAGCTATGTTGGCTACCCCCTTGAAGGCGATGAAAAGGAACAAGTGATCGAGCAGAACAGCCCACTGACTGATTTCGTTTACCTAACTGCCAACGCCGATTATCCGCGTGATCAGCCCATTTCGAAGATCACGATCCATCATATGGGCGGCGATCTTGCACTGGGCAATCTTGGCGAACGCTTCCAGAAGCGCGATATTCAGGCCTCTTCGAACTATGCGATCGACTCGAAGGGCAACGTTGCACTGTATGTCGAAGAAGCGAATCGTGCCTGGACCAGCAAGAATCGCGAGAACGACGAACAAGCCATCACGATCGAAGTCGCCAACGATGAAGAAGGTGGCAACTGGCACGTAAGCAACGAAACGTTCGATAAGCTCGTTTTGCTCTGTGCAGATATTTGCAAACGAAATGGCATCGAAGAGATCGTCTACACGGGCGATACTACGGGCAACTTGACATTCCACGGCATGTTCGACAGCACGACCGAATGCCCTGGCCCTTATCTGAAGAGCCGCATGAACGATCTAGCTGATGCAATCAATGCCGAACTTGCTAAGAGTGAGTAGCGGCCGTTCGTTGATCATTTTGTCGTTGCAGTCTAGTTAAACGCTGTTCTTCGAAATCATAGCCTTGGATACTGCACAGTGTCGCGCTGAACGTGTTGTTGAAGCATTCAAGCTGCCCATGCGCAGCGGCCGCGAGGCTTACACCTCTTTGCGCGTAAGCGGATAGCCTTGGCGATCGAGTTCGGCCACCACGGTCTCCACCAAGAACGGCAATCGCTCATACACCTTTGGGGTGAGCCCTTCCACCAGCTCTGCAGGCGACATGTTCTCGATCTGCATGCCGTAGCAGATGCCATCGCATGAATAACCGAGCAGTTGCGCCGCATCGAAGAGGTCGACGAGCTTGAGCTCGTGAAGTGAAGCCATCGCATCTTGCGTGCGCGCGATGTCTTCTGGCTTATAGCGAAACACCGTGCCCGGTTCGCTGTCCGTCCCATCGACCGCATCGACCGTGATGATGAAGTCGTATTCGTCCACTTTGTTAAGCAGTTTCATGGTCATGCAGCCCAGATCGTAAAGATCGACCCCTTCAGGGATCTCATAGTGCTCGACCAGTTCATCGTAGACTGCAGGGCCGATACCATCATCGAGCATCAGGCGATTCCCCACGCAAAAGACAGCGATCTTCATAGCGCGCTCCCCTTCTTGCCTTACGCCACTGGCATGCCAGGACGAATGACCAGGTTGTAATAGGTGGCACCGAAGATCATCAGAGCAGCCAGGATACCCATAGCGATCGCCCAAACGCGCTGACGCTTGATATACCACTCTTTGGTGCGTCCGAGCGAGATGGCGCGCTCACAGGCATACCCTTGCGAGACACGAGCGAACACGATAGTGACCGCCGCGAGCAGAACAGCGACGATGATCGAGAAGACCACCGAAAGCGGAGAGGGGTCCGTGAAGGATGCGTAGAAGAGGTTGTCCGCGAAGAGCCACAGCGGATAATACAGGATCGTGATCCAAATGCCGTTTGCTGGTCCCCAGATCGGCGGCATGAAGAGTGCGCCAAGGTTGATGGGAGGCAGGCCCTTCATCAGCTCTTTGCGGTACTTCTGTTCCTGTTCGTCGCTCTTTTTCATGGCAGCCCTTCTTAAAGCCAGTGTTGTCTTTCATTATACGAAGGACCCCGCGCGCTTCAGGCAGCGCATAGTGCTAGTGGCTTCCTTCTTCGGGAAGCACCCCCTCGTCACTCTCCCCTCGTCTCGTTGCTGCAAAAAAGAAAGGACCCGACGAATCGAGTCCTTCCTGATAACCGTATTTCGTTCAGTAAGCTGAACGGTTCGGTTCGCGCACAACGTGCGCAACGCCAGAGCGCATGCGATTAGTGATCGCCTACGCTGTGATCTTCGCCAACGATGCAGTGACGCTCGGGGTCGTAGACCAGACCGCCGTGCTCTTTGCCCGCCAGCATGTTCTTCGCGTTCGCCGTGCCTTCGATGAAGACCAGGTAGATGTGGATCATCGAGAAGCAGATGAAGACGAACATCATGAAGTAATGGATGATGCGCATTGACATCATGCCACCCACTGCTGCCGTGCCTGCAGCGAAGAAGCTCCAGGAAGCGGTGGGGATCCAGAGGCAGAATCCGGTATAACCCATAACGAGGATCAGAACGCAAACAGCCAGATAAGAGAGCTTTTGCGGAACGCCCAGCTTAGCTGACAGCGGGTGATCCTTCTTGATGAACAGGTAATACTTGATCCAAGCACCGAGCTGATGCCTGTTGTCTGCCTGCGGAAGGTAGGTCTTATAGTCGCGAACCATGTTACGCGTACCGCCCGTAGGAGCAGAGTGGAACATGAATGCGAAGATGATACGCAGGATGCAGTTGAGGACCAAAAGCATACCGCAGAAAACATGCACGCCACGCGCGACACCGGTAAGACCCGCCCAGAACGGGAAATGGATCAGAAAGCCGGTGAAGATAAGGAGCGCCATGCACACGAGGTTGACCCAGTGGGTAACCTTCATGGGCAGCGGATGTGCCTGCTTATAGTGTGCGAGATGTGCCATTTATCTCACCCCCCAAGGGCTGGTAACGGTTTCGAAGTGCTTGCCCGTAGCAGGCTCAGACACATGAACTGCGCAAGCAGTACAGGGGTCGAAGCTGTGGACGGTACGAAGCGCATTGATAGGTGCATCGACATTAGCGACCGGCGTACCGATAAGAGCCTGCTCCATCGGACCACGAACGCCCTCAGCATTGCGCGGAGCGATATTCCAAGTAGTAGGAATGATGATCTGGTAGCCAGTGATGCGACCATTGTCGACATGCTCGTCATGGTAGAGAGCGCCACGCGGTGCTTCCCACATGCCGCAACCATAACCCGTAAGGTGCTCAGGTGCGCGGAAGTACTCGCTGTCGCCACCCTTGAGTGCTTCGATGAGTTCGTCGACCCAATCGACCATGAGGTGAGCGATGTAGGAGCATTCAACCTGACGTGCAGCAACACGACCGAGCGTGGACTGGAGCTGCGGAAGCGTGAGGTTGAGGTCTGCCATGAGCTTGTCGAGGTTGTTGACGATGTAACGATTCTTCTCGCCACCACGCAGATAAGCTGCGAGAACACGGGAGAACGGACCTGCCTCCATGCATTCACCATTGTAGCTCGGGCCCTTAGACCAGGTGTAACGATCGTTGACCGTACCGATCATGTGACCATTTTCCTCGTGCTCGGTACCAGCAACATAGTACTCGGTGTAGAGCGGATCAGTGACGCCTTCCTTCGGGTTGAGGTTAGAATCGCCTACATACCAGGAGTGACCAACATATTCCTTGATCAGCGAAGGATCAGGGTCTTCAAGGCGAAGGCCGTCGTTGGTGTAGACAACGCCAGAAGGCATGTAGCGATCTGCCATCTCGAAGTTCTCGCGCTGGAAAACGCCCCAAGCAACATAGCGACCGCAGCCGCGACCGAAGCCAAGAGCCTCGGGATAAGCGCTGGCGATGATCTTGGTGTCGGGGAGCATGGTGGAATCGACCCAATCGCGGATCTCACGCGTGATGGAATAGAGCTCGTCGAGCTTCTCTTCCGTAGGAACGAATGCCGTACCACCAGGAACGAGCGTCATGATATGAGGCATCTTGCCACCGATGAGACCGCAGATCTCAGATGCTTTAGCCTGCATGTTCAGAGCTTCGAGGTAGTGAGCCGTGCAGATGAGGTCTGCTTCAGGATCGAGCTTGTAAGCCTCAGGAGCCTGACCATCGAGGAACCAACCACCGCTGAAGATGGAGAGCTGACCGTTGTTCGCGAACTTGGTGAGCGTGCCCATCAGGGTCTTGAGGTCGGTGCTGCAAGAAGTGCCTGCAGCCTCCATGAGGTCGTAAGCCTTGCCCACGTTTGCATTGAGCGCATTGAGCGGGTTGACATAGTCGAGCGCAGCGAGCGTGTAGAGCCACAGGATATGGCTGTGCAGGAACTGACCGCCCTCAACCAGGTTACGGATGATACGAGCCTGGTTCGGAATGACGATGCCATAAGCAGCTTCACCTGCGAGCGATGAAGCGTGAGTGTGTGAAACCGGGCAAACACCGCAGATACGCTGAACGATCTGAGCAGCATCCTCAGGAGTACGATCCTGAACGACGAGCTCCATGCCACGGAAACAACCACCTGAGACCCAAGCATCAGTTACAACGCCGTTGTCGACTTCCATTTCAACACGAAGGTGACCTTCGATACGAGTAATAGGATCGATGATTGAACGAGTCATTATTAGTTGCCTCCCTTCGAATTGTCATCGAGGGTGTAGATGCCAATGGATTCATTCGGATGCTTCATATCCCACTCGCGTTCCTTCTCGAACGGAGCACCGCCATCGGTACGACCAGCCTTCTTCATGCCGAAGCCATGGACAACGAGAGCAGCAGCAAGGATGCCCGTGATGGTCCAAGCGATAGCTTCAGGCTGGAACACAGCGCCGCCGATGCGCAGATCGCGGAAGCGTGCACGGAACGGCGTGTTGGTCTCGACCCAGTTCTCGCCTGGGTTGTTCGGGTTAGCTACGCAGCAGCCGATGCAAGGACCGCCGGACTCGACGCACCAGGAACGACGACGGTTCCAACGCACGATACCGCAGTTCGCCTTGGTCTGAGGACCACGGCAACCCATGGGATACAGGCAGTAGCCCATTGCCTCTTCAGGAGTGCCGAATGCATAAACGAATTCGCCATTCTCGAAGTGACCGCGACGCTGGCAGTTGTCATGGACGGTCTGATTGAAGATGACCTTCGGCTTGTTCTCGTTCGTGAGTTCAGGCAGCTGACCAACGAGCAGAACATCGACGAGGACCGACGTAGCCCATTCGGGGTTAGCCGGGCAACCGGGAACGTTAACGACCGGAGTGTCGATGCCGCGCTTCTTGAGATACTGCTGAACGCCGAGTGCGTTCGAAGGATTCGGATAGGCTGCCATCCAGCCACCATTTACTGCGCAGGATCCGAGGGCAACAACAGCGTTAGCGCTTTCAGCGGCGTGAGCCAAGATGTCGGTACCGACTTCGTTGGCGACGCGCAGAGCTTGGCCGTCCCATCCCTCCAAAACTGCACCTTCGTAAATGAGGATGTAGTTGCCTGCTTCGATCGTTTGCTCTTTAGCTTCTTCCATGGACCAGCCTGCAGCAGCAGAAAGAGTTTCGCAATAGTTCAGCGAGATCATCTGCAAGACGATGTAAGCCGGATCAGGGGAATCACCTTGAGCGAAGGACTCAGTACAACCAGTGCAGGATGCGCCCTCGATCCAGATGACTGGAAAGAGCTTGCCTGATTCAGCACCAATGACCGAGTTCTCGATCGCAGCCGCAATACGAGGAGCAGCGAGTTCGGTAAGACCTGCCGCAACCGCGAGAGAGCCGCAGAGTTTCATGAAGCTACGACGAGAAACGCCACGCGCTTCAAGCTTAGCCAGAAACTCCGGTGAGGTAGCCTCTGTTACCATGTGCACACCTCCTTAAGGGTGTCTTCTTCCAGTAAAACTTCTGGCAAGTATTGTAGGTTGACTACTAATTAAGGAATGACGCGCGGGCATGAAAAACGCTTGTTATTCTGGCAAGTGGTAAGAAAGTGTTACCGCCGTTGTCTCAAATAACACAATCCATAGAAAGAACGTAATCAACACAAACCCTTCAAAAGTTCTGCACCATTTTGCGGGCGAGCGGCACTTGCGTAATCGAACGACAGCGATTCGATTACAATAACTCAACAAGCTTTTGAAGTATTTATGAGCGAATGGAGAGCGAACACGCCATGGCTGAACCGATCAAGATCGCATTCTTAGGCCCCGCTGGCACCTACAGCGACGAAGCAACACACACCTTCATGGACAAGCTCGGTTTTACCGACGTCGAGAAGATCGAGTGCGTATCTTTTACGGAAGTGTTCGACAATGTGGAGCGTGGGCGTTGCGATTACGGCGTTGTTGCCACTGAGAACTCCCTTGAAGGGCCCGTTACCGCATGCCTCGATAATTTCGCGACCCATAATAATGTGACGATCCTGGCTGAAACGGTGCTCGATATTCACCACAGCCTGGTGCTGCATCCCGATGCGAGCATCGATGAGGTCACTACGATCGTTTCGCACCCTCAGGGGCTCGGGCAATGCAGGCGCTACATTGCTGAATATCTGCCTGGGCGCAATACGAGCTCAGCTTCATCCACAGCTTCTGGCGTGCGCAAGGTAATGGAAGATAAGACGCTCGCGAGCATCGCCAACAAATTCGCTGCCGACCTGTATGGTGCGAAGGTGTATGCAGAGAGCATCGAGGATCACTTCGGCAACCAGACCTCGTTCGCACTGATCGCGCGCACGGGCATGCCGGAAGTGTTTCCCGAGATGGACCGCAAGACCTCCATCCTGCTTTCCTTACAACAAGATAAGCAAGGCTCACTTCTGATGATCCTTTCGGAGTTCGCATATGCCAACATCAACCTCACGAAGATCCAATCTCGTCCCACCAAACAAGGGTTGGGCGATTACATGTTCTTCATCGATTTCGAAGGATCCGACCAGGATGTCGACGTGCAGACGGCGCTCAATTGCCTGCGTCTGAAGCTGCGCGAAGTGAAGGTGCTCGGCTCCTACCCCATCATCTAAAGCATCAACCCCAAAAGATGACAAACTACCCGGTCGTTCGACACCAGCTCGACCAGTGGAGAGGGCGAGACACGAGGTTCCCCGCTTCCCTGCTCAAGAACCTGCATCCTGCAGGTCCTTTCGTGCGTCGCTGCTTCGCTCGGGTTTTATTAAAAATGAATTTAGTCGGCAAAGAGTCACCTCGTTGCCTCACCCTCTCCGCTGATCGAGCCAGATGTTTCCGGTCGAGCAAGCAGCTGAGCCCATGGGGTACTTGAATTACTCTGAGTCCGCACTCTTAGATTGTAATAAGCTGTTCGAAGGAGCGAAGCGCATGAGCTTGCCTCGAAGAGCAAGCGAACAGCGAAAGCGGGTAATTACAAGTGCCCCATAGGCGTGCTGCTTGTTTGAGGCAGACGGGGAGCTTTGCTGCTGGTAAAACAAGGAAATGGGGTAGGAAATATGAACAAAGATCTTGAAGAAGTACGGAGCATCATAAGCGAAGCGGATCCGAAGAGCGTAGTGTTCCTCGGAGGGGCAGGGGTTTCAACAGAAAGCGGCATCCCTGATTTCCGTAGCGCCAAAGGCATCTTCAATGAGGCGTACCCCTATCCTCCTGAGGTGATCGTGAGCCATTCGTTCTTCGAAGCGCATCCCGATGTCTTCTACGAATTTTACAGAGCAAAGATGGTGCATGAAGATGCCAAACCGAATCAGGCGCACAAGAAGCTCGCCGAACTTGAGCAACAGGGCATCCTTCGCAGTGTGATCACGCAGAATGTTGACGGCTTGCATCAGGCGGCGGGGTCGAAGCGCGTGCATGAGCTTCATGGGAGCATTCGTCGCAACTATTGCATGAAGTGCGGTAAGCGCTATGGGCTTGATGCGATCATGGAAGCCGAGGGTGTGCCGTATTGTGAATGTGGGGGAATCATCCGCCCCGATGTGGTGCTCTACGAAGAAGCGCTCGATCAACAGGTCATACAGGCGGCCGTCGAAGACATCGCGCAAGCAGAAACGCTCATCATCGCGGGCACCTCGCGAGTGGTTTATCCAGCTGCAGGTCTCGTTGAATTCTTCAACGGCAAGCACCTTATCGTGATCAATCGCGATCCGAGCGCACTCGATAAGACCGCGGATCACTGTCTCGCTATGAATGTGGGCGAGGCGTTCGATTGGTAATAGGGGCAACGGAGGATCAAGCGCTGCAATCAGCCCCTTCATCACGCCTCAAACAGCCGACCAACTAAAAGCCTTTACTCTTTAAGCCCGCAAGCTCAACCGAACGACCCATAAACGAACAACCCCCGCGCTGAACTTCAGCACAGGGGTTGCAAGAATTCTTGAGTGCGCCTAAGCGCAAAGGCTTAGTACTCGATGAACTTTGCTGCAGGGGTGAAGCAGATCGGGCACTTCTCGAAGTCTTTGCCGCGGTGGATGTAACCGCAAACGGGGCAGAGATAGAAGTGCTCGTCGGTGGGCGTATCGATGTTGTTATATGCCCACATATAGTTTTCAGCGTGATAGCCTTCAGCGAGCTTTGCGCGCGTGAAGATCATAACAGCAGCGTTGTTGCCTTCTTTCTGAGCCTTCTTGATGAACGCAGGATACATGTCGGAGGTCTCATAGATTTCGCCCTGAGCAGAAGAGATGAGGTTCAGGTCTGCAGGAGCATCGGTGCCTGCGGTAACTTCCGGACGAGGCCAATCAGGATCTTCAGCCGTAACTGCGTTGTACTCCATAGCAATGTGGATCTGCTCAGCTGCAGAGGTTGCACGCCAGAGAGCTGCGAGCTGGGAATAGCCTGCTTTTTCTGCTGCGTCAGCATAAACGCTGTAGTGTGCAGAAGCGCCAGTTTCGCCACCAACAGCTGCCTTCAGGTTCTCGAGCGTGGTGCCTACAGGCGTTTCGCTGCCTGCTGCAATGTTGAAGTTGGTCGAGTTATCCGGCGTTGGGATTTCATCGCGCACTTGTTGTGCCATGTTCATCACTCCTCTTCGATCGCGCGTGCGATCATCGATTCAAACAAGTCGAAGAACGTATGCAGCCCTTCTGTGCTCTTCTCGCTCACAGGCAGAGCGCGTTCGTCCTTGATGTAGAATTCTACTCCATGAAACAATAAAAAGGTTGATTGCTAACAAATGGTTAACTATTTTTTTGATGCGAAAACGTTATCGATCGATGCGTCTTGGCGCAAGAAGAGCACGATCGTTGAAGATGCGCAGGGAAACGAATAAGCTTGTTTGCGAGCTAAAACGAAAGGACGATCATGGAACGCGAAAACGCATGGAAATCCTATACCGATCAGGATAAAACTGAACTTACCGAACTTTGCGAAGGCTATAAGAGCTTCCTTTCGCAGTGCAAGACCGAACGACTCGCCACCAAGCGCGCTATCGAGCTCGCAAGCGCAGCGGGCTATGTTCCCCTCACAGAGGCGATCGCTGAAAAACGTGCGCTGAAACCAGGCGATAAGATCTGGATCGACAACTATGGCAAGGCGATCATGCTCGTGCAGATCGGTACGAATGACATCGAAGCGGGCGTGAATATCTTGGGTGCGCATATCGATTCCCCGCGTCTTGACCTGAAGCAGAATCCGCTCTATGAAGCTTCTGATTTTGTGCTGCTCGATACCCACTATTACGGCGGCATCAAGAACTATCAGTGGGTCGCGCTGCCGCTCGCACTTAAGGGTGTAGTGGCTAAGAAGGATGGCACTGTGGTCGATATTTCGTTGGGCGACGATCCAGCCGACCCGGTCTTCTGTGTGACCGATCTGCTGCCGCATCTGGGCGCAGAGCAGATGAAGAAGAATGGCAGGGAAGTGGTGGAAGGCGAAAGCCTCGACGTTTTGTTTGGGAGTGAACCGCTCATCGTTGAAGACGCTGAAGAAACCACCGAAGCAAAGCCAGCCAAAAAAGAACAAACCTACGAAGAGCAGATCGCGAGCACTGCGCAAAAGGAAGCGGTACGCGCGCATATCATGCAGTTGCTTCTTGAACGCTACGGTATCGAAGAGGAAGATTTCCTTTCTGCTGAGATCGAGGTGGTTCCCGCGGGCGACGCGCGCGATTGCGGGCTCGATCGCTCGATGGTGATCGGCTATGGCCAGGATGATCGCGTCTGCGCGTACACGAGCCTGGTGGCTCAGCTTGCCGTCGAAGATCCCACGCGCACGGCGGTATGCATTCTCGTGGACAAGGAGGAGATCGGCAGCGTTGGTGCAACGGGCATGACCTCGGCGTTCTTCGAGAACACCATGGCAGAGATCCTCAACCTGATGGGCAAGCAGGGCGATCTGGCACTGCGTCGCTGCCTTGCGAATTCCTCGATGCTCTCTTCCGATGTGAGCGCAGCTTTCGACCCCTCGTATGCCTCGGTCTTCGAGCCGAAGAATTCCGCCTATTGCGGACGTGGCCTCGTGTTCAATAAGTACACGGGCTCTGGTGGTAAGTCGGGTTCCAACGATGCGAACGCCGAATACATGGCAACGCTGCGCAAGATCATGGATGATGCAGGCGTGAAGTATCAAACCGCTGAACTGGGTCGCGTGAACGCCGGCGGCGGCGGGACCATCGCCTACATCCCTGCGAAATACGGCATGAACGTCATCGATTCTGGTGTGGCAGTGCTTTCCATGCACTCGCCTTGGGAAGTTACCTCGAAGGCGGATATCTACGAAGCCTACAAAGGCTACAAGGCATTCCTGAGCGCCTAACGATTTCGTACCAGTACCTCGAGAAGTGTTCGCTCTGCTAAGGGCATCGGTACAATCGATGCATGGAAGCGAGCAGTGCAAATAAGAATTTCCCTAAGGCCACGCGCGTTTCTGCAAGCGAGATGCATGGGCATGCGCCAGCCGCGGCGAAGGACACATGGATCTTCAACGCTGAGGCTACCTCCACGCTGCTCATTGCGGCATGGTACATCTTTGGCGTGTATATCACGCTGGGAATCATTCCGAACAATGCATTTTTCGAATGGGGTGCTCATTGGGTCATCCCGTTCCTGCTGGGCGTGTTCTATCTGGGAGCAGGCTATCTCTACCAACGGCACCAGCGGGTTACCAGTCTGAAGAGCTCGGTTGCCTATCTTAAGCGCGAGGTCATCGTGCTGCTCACCCCTTTTTTGGCTTTTTTGGTGCTCACGTTGCTTGTCACGAGCGTAGCTTCGCTGCAGCCAGGACTCATTGCAAGTGGGCTTGCAGCGGGCCAGCCAGGGTTCACCGCCCCGAACCTTATGCACGCGCTCTTCGTTCATCCGGTAGGGCCGGTTGGATACTTCATCATATTGCTCGGTATCTATGTGATCACTCACACACCGCAAACCAAACGTGGTGCCTGTGCATTGTTCATGTGCGCGCTTGTGGTAAAGGCGATCGCTATCGTTCTTACTGATCTTGGCATTGCCGCATATGTGCCGTATTACCTGCTTGGCATCATGGACAACTGGATCTGGTTAGCATTGGGTATTGCGCTGTGCGCCTTCGATATACCGAAGCGCCTTGCGCGCCCTGCCTTTGCCGCAGGTCTAGCGGCCGCGTTCATCGTCCTGGGCGCTCTTTTACTTGCATTCAACATAGCTGAAGCGGCGCTTCTAAGCTTGCTCACGTTGCTGGGATTGCTCGCGCTCTATTCGCTTTCGGCCGCTCGATTCTTGCGAGGAAATCAAATACGGTTCTATGGGTTCGTCGCGCGCTACACCATGGCGATCTGGCTCATGCATCAGATCCTGAGCGTACTCGTATTCTGCGGCCTTTATGCACTCGGTTTCCATGCAGGCGGCGCGTTCGCGCCCTTCTGGATTCCCGTGAACGCGATCACCTGCTTGATCGCCTGCTATCCACTGCCCGTGTTCGTGATGTGGGTGCTCTCTCATATCGGCAAACTGGGCTTCATCGTCTACCCCAGCCGCTATCTGCCCGCTTCGTTCGGCAAATAACGAGAGTTGTAGCGATTGGTCTATGGGGATACGCTCGCCACGTAAACCAAGAAGAATACGAACGCTCGATGCCTGAACCTCTCATGCTTCCCACACAGGCCAACGATCATCCAGAGAACGGGACCTTTTCGCCACTGTTGAAGAGGGCATGACATGCGTTTTTGGATTGCTCATCGGCTATATCTTCGAGAGCACTTCTAAGCGAGGAAGCATCTCTTCCTGAAGCTCATCAGCTATATAAGGAGCTGGCTCGAAGCCTTGTTCGCTCAGCAAGTTTCCTTCGGTATTTAGTGCTGCAGTAGCTCGTTGCTGGAACTCCTTAACCATATTACGTATCAGACGCATATTGATTCCTATTCGTTCAGCCATGATGTGAAAGTCTTCAGGGGTGACTTCTCGTATATCCAGATGGTTTCCTATTGCCATGCCCATAGTAGAAGAGAAGCGAGCAAAATAGGTGGCGCTTACCAGATCGTAGGCAGGAGCCATTTGGAATGACTTCCAGTCAAAAGAATAAAGAATGGAGATATTCTTCAGATGGTTGTCGCAATTACCAATAAGATAGTTGAACAACAAAAGTCGCGTGAGATTGGCAATATCCTGTGCGGGATTTGCTGAGCTATTTCGGAAGAAATTAGCAAGCACGGTTACGGTGCTGGGTTCAAGTTGGCGGTACTTTGCTTCCGGCATGATGCCAAATGCCTGCGTAATATCTTCCTGATGCTGGCGGAGAGGCGCCACCTGACCATTGATAACTTCCGATGCACTGCCTAAGCGATCATAGCGTTCTACGCAAATGATCGGACGTGAGGGGTTGAGCAGTGCTGTCTTGGCTGATGGAACCCCACATGCAGCAGCGCAGGTGAGGGATAGATGCTCAACGATCATAAGATCGCGAAGGTCTTCTCGTGCGAACTTGATGATGTAATTAGAAGGAGCGCCGCCGACTGGTTGATACCAGCCATCACCAAGAGGAGCTTCAGGATCGTGGAAGAGTCCGCATTTGTTTTGGGTGCCAGCCAGTGAAAGGCGAGCTAATTCGATGGAGGCATCTATCGAACGAGGTTTTCCCGCCATCGCTGTTAGATCCTGCACGGTGATGGGCTCATAAGATCGCTCGATTTGATAAGCATAAGGGTCGATGACGATATCTCCTAGGCAATCGAGGCCGCAACTACCCAACATGGTGAAGTAATCGCCGCTAAGGATGCCCATGGAGCGGCACAAGTTCTCGAGTGCTTCTCCCTCGGGCAAGAGGCCTTTGAAGTAGGGCAAAAGTTCCTCTTCGGAAAAGGGTTTTTCTCGTAGAGGAAGAGACAGCGAGACAGCAGCAGCATCGGTGCGGGTAAGGTATTCTTGGTTGTAGCAAAAGGTGGTTTCACCGTTTTCGCGCACAAGATTTCCTAAGGCAACGAGTCCATCAGGGTAATCGCGATAGACAGTAAGATTTATGGCTATTCACCTCGTTTCGCAAGATGGACATCTAAGCCTAAGGTGACCAAAACGGTGAGGGCTTTCGCGAGCTCGGCCGTAGGTTTACCGTTTTCCAGATTAGAGATGAACGTAAGGCTAACGCCGCATAGGTCGGCAAGATCGGTTTGGGTTAAGCCTTGTCGCTTTCGCTCGGTGCGAATGGCAGCTCCAATTTCGTTGCTGGTGCGAATCGGGTTCATGCTGTTCCTTCAGAATTATTGTGTACGCCATAATTATGGCATAGTTTTGCGAAATTACTGCGTACGCCAAAAAAAAAGAACACATTTTAGTAGCCGAGTTGGCAGAGGAAGAAAAGCCCAAAAAGGCTCAAAGGAGCTCATCTATCGATAACGAAACCGCTTATTTCGGTTGTATCTATTCGATTTATTTCAGCAGGTCGGCAACTTTGCCTAGCAGCGGTTCGAAGCTGATGCCACGGCTCATGAAGTTCGGCTGCTCGAGCGTGACGATCATTGCATCGTGCACGAACTTGCCTGCGAAATCCACAGCCGTATCCAGACTCTTTTCAGCCATGATAGCCGCGGTCACGCAGGAGCAGAACAGGTCGCCCGTGCCATGCAGCATGACCGGAAGCTTCTCCACTACGAACTCCGTGAGGGGAGTATTGCGACCCGCGACATAGTTGCGCAAGAAGCCATCTTCGCGATCAACACCCTTGATGATCACGTTTTTCGCACCGCGATTGCGCAGCATGTTGATCATGCTCTCGACTTCTTCAACAGAAACGTTCTGCCCTGTGTATTCGGTACCCAAGATGATGGAAGCTTCTGTCAGGTTCGGCGTAAGGATATCCGCGCCATCGGCCAAGTTCGCCATCGCGTCGCACAGCTCTTTGGTGTAGGTAGGATAGACCTTGCCATGATCGCCCATCACTGGATCGACGATGCGCAGCGCATTGGGAAACAGCGCATACAAACGCTGAATGCTATCGACTTGCTCAGGCGCGCCAAGGAAGCCAGAGTAGACGGCATCCAGGAAGATATCTACCTTTTCCCAGGCATCGATATAGGGCTTCATCATGTCGGTAGTGTCGAGCATGTGCCACACGGGGAAGGCTGTGTGCGATGAGAAAAGACCGGTCGGAAGGGGGCACACATCGCATCCTGCCGCAGAGATGACCGGGATCGCCACGCCCAGCGAGCACTTTCCGTATCCGCAGAGATCGTGTACCGCACCTACGCGCGGGATGTAATCAGGGTTTTCGGCGTGTTCGTAAAGTGGCATGCTTTGCAGTCCCATGAGGTGCTTCTTTCTATTCGTGCCCGCGTGAACGGGCGTTTCTGTATCAAAAACAAAACGAGTGCGCTATTCGCCTTCGCCCTCGTTCTCTTCGTCGCGGTCTTCCGGGCGTTCACCACGATCGCGAAACACCCTGCGCGTTTTACGTTCGCTGATCACCGCTGCGATGATGCTGATAACGATTCCAGCACCGACCAAACATCCGATTCCGGCATACGTTTCAAAAATGAAATGGTAGATCTCAGCCAGATCCATGATGCCCCTTTATACTTCGTTTCTCATTGGCAGGACCACCTTGTCTTCTCGCATGTTCAAGAGCCCTGAAAAGAGAGAAGGGCTGTTAGGTGGTATCCTGTTTGGTTGTAAAGTATACTCAATCTGAATATCTCAACAATACCAGAGACGCGCTGATGAAGTTCTGCGTTGAACTATTGTTTACGAAAGGGAAATCATGCTCGACATCCGATTCGTCCGCGAAAACATCGATCTTGTGAACAAGGCTATGGAAAGCCGCAACTTCTCGTGGGATTCGAAGCGCTTCTTGCAGCTCGACGAAGATCGCCGCAGCGCGATCGCGCAGGAGGAAGCGTTGCTTTCGCAGCGCAACACCATCTCGAAGAGCATCGGAGCGCTCATGGGCGAAGGCAAGAAGGATGAGGCAGAGGCGGCGAAAGCAGAGGTCGCGAAGCTCAAAGAGAAGATCGCCTACTACGCCGATTTGCACGAGCAGGCCGAGTCTGCGCTCAACGAGCTCATCCTCGCGATCCCGAACATTCCTTCCGAAACCACGCCGATCGGCAAAGACGAAGACGATAACCCCGAGGTGCGTCGTTGGGGCACGCCGCCCACGTTCGATTTCGAATTCAAGGCGCATTGGGATCTTGGCGTGGATCTGGGTATCATCGATTTCGAGCGCGCGGTGAAGCTCGCTGAATCGCGCTTCGTGTTGCTGGGCGGGCTTGGTGCTCGTCTCGAGCGCGCGCTCATCAGTTTCATGGCCGACACGCACGTCTCTCGTGGTTACAAGGAATGGTGGTGTCCGGTCATGGCGAACGCCAAGACGCTCACGGGTACCGGTCAGCTTCCGAAGTTCGAGGAAGACCTGTTCAAGACCACGGAAGGCCTCTATCTTATTCCCACCGCCGAAGTGCAGCTCACGAACATCCACTCCGATGAGGTCTTGAGCGCCAATCAGCTGCCGCTCAAATACTGTGCCTTCACGCCGTGCTTCCGCGAAGAGGCAGGCAGTGCCGGTCGCGATACGCGCGGGCTCATTCGCTTGCACCAGTTCGACAAGGTCGAGATGGTCAAGTATGCCAAGCCCGAAGAATCCTACGACGATCTCGAAGCGATGGTCGCCGACGCGGAGAACATCCTCCAGCTGCTTGGTTTGCCGTATCGCGTGATCAGCCTCTGCACGGGCGATCTGGGCTTCTCGGCAGCGAAGACCTACGATCTGGAAGTGTGGCTGCCTTCATACGATGCCTACAAGGAGATCTCTTCGTGCTCGAACTGCGAAGACTTCCAGGCGCGTCGCGCGAACATCAAGTACAAGGACCCCGAGAACTTCAAGGGCAACCGTCTCGTGCATACGCTGAACGGGTCCGGTCTTGCGGTTGGCCGCACCATGGCTGCGATCATTGAGAATTATCAGCAGGCCGACGGCTCGATCAAGGTTCCCGATGTGCTCGTTCCCTATATGGGTGGCATCGAATACATCAAGCCTGAATAAGCAGTTATAAGCAGTCGAACCATGCCTGGCAAGCGCGCGCGAAATACGAACAAACCTCGCGGAAAGCATGCTGCTCATGCGGCGCCTCCTGCACCCAAGCGCGCTTCAGCGCCCGCGCCCAACACGCCGCGTCCTGCTCAAGTGCCTCATGCTCCGCAGAAGCCTCGGCCAGCCGTGCCTCACGCTCCTGCGGTAAACCAAGCTCCGCATTCAGGAATAAGTGCATCGCCGACTGCGAAGGTGCCGCACGCTCCAGCTGCGAGACCGCAGGGTGAGCAGATTCCCGTAAGCCGGGAGATGCCTTCCGCGCATCCGCAAGCGCAAAAAGCTTCCAAGGCGAAGAAGGCGAAAAGAGCCAAGAAGAAGCGCGTTCCACGTGCGTTCAAGATCGTTATCACGATCATTCTTGTGGTAGTGCTCGCAGGCGGCGGCTTCCTTGTTTGGGACTACCTGTTCCGCTACGACGACAAGCAAGACTTCCAAGGCCAGTGGAAGATCGAGGGAACGAACGCTTCGATCGTGATCACCGATTCCGAGATCAAGCTCACTGATAGCGTGAGTTTCGGCTACGAGCTCGACACATTCGCGAAGACCATCAAATATACCTACGTGAACTACGCCAACGAGGGGTCGTACGTGTTCTCGCCCGAACGCGATGTGCTTACGATCACCGATGTGGATCCTGAGGCGAAGCAGGGCGAAGGAAACCAATCGATGCGCCTGTTGAAGGTCTCGAACCAATCGACGGGCGAACCAGAAACCGCCAACAATAATGACACGAGCGATGCGCAGACCAACGGCGTTGGCGTGATCGATGGCACGGAGAGCCCAACGCAAGCCGAGCGCAATGAACAAGCTGCTGGTTCTGCCCAAGGCGGAGACTAGCCCGTGGCAGAGAAGATCGCGCTCGAGCGGCTGAGCGTATTGCCCGATCGTATCGAAGCGGAGGTGCGCGTCCTCGATCCTGCTTATCGCACCACCTCACCTGAGTTTATTGCCCAAGTGCTCGTTCAGTTCCCTACGATTCCCTTTCATACTTGCCGAAACGAAGCGGGGCCTACCTTTAGCGCGGTCATGGAGAACACGTCGCTCCCGCACTTGCTTGAGCATCTGGTGATCGACATCCAAACACGGGCGCATGCCGAGCGAGAAGATGAAGCAATCGACCCGGTGTTCACGGGCACGACCCAATGGAGCGCGACCATGCGCGATGTGGCTATCGTGCGCGTTTCTTTCTACGACGATCTGATCGCGCTCGGGGCTTTCAAACAGGCGCTCCACTTCATCAACCAAGAGCTCGCATAGCTTACGCGCAAGGCCATAGGTAGGCTTACTCGCGAGAGCGCGTGGACTTGTCCGTGAGACCACGTGGGTTTGAAGCGCGCTCTACCAGGCGCGACATTCCATTCGCCTTTCTCGGCGGCGTGCAAGGCGGTGGAGGTCAGGCTACCGGAAGTGCTCGATGTGTTCATCCCCAGGCAGTCTAAGTTACGCTCGCAAAACGGCAATCAACGCGACGTTAACAAACCTATGTGTGTCATGTTTTTTGATTCTCGCCTGATGCGAAGTGTCTATAATAGAACGCAGCCCGCTTTCGGAAAGAGACCACAGGGTATCGCCCCGTAAGCGTGTTTCTAAGAAGAAGTAAGTTCATGTATAAAGGGGGAAACACTATGGGAAGATTCGCAACATTTCTCGTTGGCGGCTTGGTCGGTGCAGGTATTGCCTTTCTCACAACGCCCCGCACGGGTGAAGAGAATCGTGCGCTCATCAACGACACGCTCAATGAGAATTATCCAGATGCAATGAAGGCAGCGCGCGCAACCACCAATCAGCTCGTCGATGCCGCTGCAACTACTTCGACCAAGGTCATCAACACCGTGGTCGACAAAGGTGCTGAAGTAAAAAAAGGATTAACTAGTCGCGTAGAGCAGACGGCTCCTGCAGTCGTTGAGAAGAACGACGAACTGCGCGACAAGATCGATGCAGCACGCGAGCGCATTGCTGCGCAGGTCGCGAAGAATGCTGAAGCGGTTCACGACACGGCAGTCGATGCAGTGCCGGTAGCGATGGATGCTGCTAAGAATGCAAAAACAGCGGTCAAAGAAGCAGCTGAAAACGCGACGGATGCAGCAAAAGACATCGCACAGAGCGCTGCTGATGCTGCGAAGAGCACCGCAAAGACCGCGGCAAGCGCGGCAAAAGATGTGGCGGAAACCGCCAAGAAAACGGCTAAGTCTGCAGCAGATGCAGCAAAGAAGGCCACCAAGAAATAACGGGATTTACGCGATCAACGCTAACGATCCATTAACGATAAGGCGCTCTTAGGAGTGCCTTATTGCGCATTGAGGGGTTATGGGAGACATTCATACAACGCAACAATTGATGGGAGTGCGTGTCGAACACGCGAAGAAACCGGGCAAACGGCTTGGGCGCGTTCGCCATTTCATCTTTCATCCCACTAAGCGCAAGATCGTGGGCTTTGCAGTGAAGCGACCCGATGCTGTGCTCATGTTCCACCGGAGCGATATTTTCGTGGCACTCGACGGTTATAGCGTGGTCGATGGCGTGGTCATGATCAACGACGACAGCCAATCGACCGGCCGTGCTGCCTGCAAACGCCTGGGCATCTCATGGGACGATTGCGTTATCTGGCAAGGTCTGCCGCTCATGACGGAAAACGAAGAGCGCCTGGGTTACGTGGGCAGCGTTTCCTTCGACGCCGAAACGGGTGATGTCATATCGCTTCAGGTCGATAAGGGAGCTTCGGTCGAGTTTCTGCTCGGTAGATCGGAATTACCAGCCAGTCTTATCGAGGGCTTCAAGATCGGCATCGGCGACAATCTCTCCAAGGCTTCGGAAGATGAGACCTTCCGCGGCGCGATCGTTGTCTCCCCTGAAGCGCTCAAGCTTGAACGGGAAGGCGGAGTGGCGGAAAAAGCCGGCGCTGGTGCGGCAGTTGCGGCGCATAAGGTCTCTCAAGCAAAAGACAAGGTGAAGCCCAAAGCCGAGGAAGCAGCTCAAAAAGCCGAAGAGTTGGTGAACAAAGGGGCATACAACCTCGGAGTCCAACTCTCTAAAACGCGGGGCATGTTCTCGAACTTCAAAGACGAATACAAAAAGGCGCTCGAAGGGAAGAGCGATGAAGGCGAATAGCGACATCGCTCCTGAAATCCCTGAAGCGGATTTCAACGAGGCAAAAGTCGCATTTGAGGAATCGCTTGGTTCGAACTTCGGTACGGCGTCCATCCTTGAAGAGGAAGAAGAAGCCCCTACTCTTACGAGCGCGAACCCATCGCGCATGAGCAAGGTCCTTTTCACGATGCGCCAGATCTCGCAGAGCGATCATCGTACTGCGGGCATCCTTGCGCTCACGTTGGGTGCATTCGGCATGCATAAGTTCTACCTTGGCTACCATGAACAGGGATTCTTGTTGCTGCTCGCTACGATCATCCTCGCAACGCTCTCATCTGGCATCGGCATCCTGGCCATTTGGATGATCGCTGGTGCCGAAGGGATCATCTATCTTTCCAAGTCACCGCAAGAATTCGAACAAATTTATGTAGAGGGTACGCATAACTGGTTCTAGCAGTGCAAGTTCCCTGCTCTTTTCGTTATAATAGGCTGCGATCATTCGATCAAGTTGCACGCAGGTGCAATGCTTAAATAAGGAGGAGAATATGCCCACCATTACTCGCGATCAGGTAAGGGTCCCTGCAGATGTAATGCCTGAAGCACGTGAAAACTACATTGAGAACTATATGAAAGCAACGCGCGGCACGGGCCGTTTGATGTTGTTTGCTTGCGATCAGAAGATCGAGCACTTGAACAAAGACTTCTACGGCGAAGGCATCGATCCGTCGGATCTCGAGCCCGAGCATCTTTTTGAGATCGGCAGCAAGGGCACCATCGGTATCCTGGCTGGTCAGCGTGGTCTTATCGCTCAGTATGCGAACGATTATCCCGAGATCAACTATCTCGTGAAGATGAATTCCAAGACCAACCTCGTGAAGGGCGCTCAGGACGATCCATATTCTCCGCAGCTCTACGATCTGGAAGCGGTGCTCGCCATGAAAGATGCGGGCGTCAACATCGTTGGCATCGGCTATACCATCTATCTTGGCTCCGAATACGAATCAACCATGATGGCTGAAGCAGGCGAACTCATCGCCGAGGCTCATGCTCAGGGTCTCATCGTGGTGCTCTGGATCTATCCGCGCGGCAAGGCAGTGCCCGACGAGAAGGACCCCGATCTTATCGCAGGCGCAGCAGGTGTTGCGCTTTGCTTGGGTGCAGACTTTGTGAAGGTCAATCCGCCGAAGGCGACCGATGGCCAGACTTCTGCTGAAGGCCTCAAGATCGCTTCGACCGCTGCTGGTCGCACGGGCCTGGTTTGCGCAGGCGGTTCTAAGGAAGATGCTTCGGTCTTCCTGTCCGACCTCTACGATCAGATCCACATTGGTGGCGCATGCGGCAACGCAACGGGCCGTAACATCCACATGCGTTCGACCGAAGAAGCAGTTCGCCTTACCAAGGCTATCTCTGCTATCACGCTCGGTGATTACAGCGTCGAAGATGCGCTTGCAGTCTTCAATGGCGAAAAGGATTTCACCATCTAAGCTGCTGAAACGTACAGTGAGCGTTTCTTGAGCAGGGGCATTTGCTCTCAGGCGCTCGGGCCGGACTTTTTCGGTGGATACAATTTAAACGGGAGGTGCTTGTTATGAGCTCCTCCCGTTTTTCGTTCTGGGCCATACTACCCAGCTCAGCCGGCAGAGAATGGTCACTCTTGAGAAAAGGGCCCCTGCCTTGTTTTTGACCGCTTCAGTCTACGGAGTCTTCTTCTGGGTAGGAGGAGGGCGAGGGCGACGAGTGAATAATACAGAGAGGTGCAGGAAGGAACCATGTGCGCATGGACATTTCAGCATCTCTTTTTCAGATCGTAATGGGATTGGCAGTTTATCTGGTTATTGCCGTAGTGCTCATTGCGGTATCGGTCATCGATTTTCGAACGCGCCGCATCCCGAATGAATACGTGCTTGTCCTTTTGGCCTTGCGTCTCGTTGTTGCTGCCTTCGATGCTTTGTGGGGAAGCGCCTCCGCGGCGTTTGCGTCACTTGCCACTTCAGGCGTCGTTTCGATAGGGGTAACGTTCGCGCTGGTCGTGCTGAAGCGGATTTTGGAGCAGCGCACCCAGCAAGAAAGCTTAGGGTGGGGAGATGTGAAGCTGCTGGCGGTAGGCTGTTTATTCCTCGATCTCCAGCAAGCTTTCACGGCGCTCCTCATCGCTTCGTTGGCCGGGGTGGTGTTGGGCGTGTGCTTTCGCATCTTCGCAAAGGATCGCACCTTTCCCTTCGGTCCCGCGCTCTGCTTGGGCATCATGACGGGCCTGTTTGTATGAATGAAGCGCATCGGAGCGTTCTTGAAAGTTCGCTATATTTCTCAGTGTTCCATCGATGATCTTTCTCTCATCAGGGAAAACTTGTGAGCAAGAAAGCGTCTGCAACAAAAAAGCTCCCCAGAAGGGAGCTTGATACTTAGCTGGTGCCCGAGGCGAGATTTGAACTCGCACGTCTTTCGACAACGGTTTTTGAGACCGCCGCGTCTGCCATTCCGCCACTCGGGCAAGCGAAGATTCATTATAGCGGATTCGCTCTCTTGCATAAAGCGCCGCTCAGCAAAATGGCGTTATAGAAGGGTGAATAGTGGGCTCGCGCTCATACGTTGAGAGCTCGTGCAAAACAGAGCGGGATGGTGCTGCGAACAAACAAGACTAAGGGTGGCTCTATTCTGTTCATCCGCGGACAATCTACGCGCCTTGTTGCGCCGGCCAAAGCGCTTTCTGCCATAATAGCCAGTGAATGATAATCGCGATTCGAACGCAAGGGGATAACGATGTATAACGAAACGATGTACGAGCGCGGCAATGCTCCGTCGGCAATTCGTGAGCTGTTTGCCTACGGCATGGAACGAAAAGACCAGATCGGCGAAGATAAGGTGTTCGATTTCAGCATCGGTAACCCTTCAATTCCAGCTCCCGATTCGGTCGCAGAGACTATTCGCGAATTGGCAGATATGGCGCCTGCGCAACTGCACGCTTATTCCGCGGCGCAAGGCCTCGAATCAACGCGCACGGCGATCGCTGAGAACCTGAACAAGCGTTTCGGCACCCACTACACAGCCGATAACCTCTACCTCACCATGGGCGCAGCAGCGTGCCTCTCGGCTTGCTTCACGGCGCTTATCGAGCCGGGCGACGAGATCATCGTCATCGCGCCCTATTTCCCCGAATACCGCATTTGGATCGAATTTGCGGGTGGCGTATGCGTTGAGGTCCCGGCGCGCGAAGACAACTTCCAGATCGACCTCGATGCGCTCGAGCAGGCGATCACGGAGAAGACGAAGGCGGTGGTCGTCAACACGCCGAACAATCCGGTCGGCACCGTCTATACGCATGAAACGCTCGAAGGTCTCGCAGACGTGCTCGTCCAAGCTGAGCAGAAGTTCGATCATGACATCTACCTCATCTCCGATGAGCCTTATCGTGAGCTTACCTATGGCGTTGAAGTGCCGTGGGTCCCTGCGATCTATCCCAACACGCTGGTGTGCTATTCCTGGTCGAAGTCGCTTTCTCTGCCGGGCGATCGCATCGGCTATGTGCTCGTTCCGAACGAGGTCCATGATTCCCGCGAAGTCTATTTGGCAGTATGTGGTGCCGGTCGTTCCCTTGGCTACATTTGCGCGCCGGTCTTCTTCCAGCGCGTTATCGAACGCTGCGTAGATGAGCCCACGAATGTGGAAGCCTATGCGGTGAACCGCGAGATTCTCACTCATGCGCTCGACGAGCTCGGCTACGAATACATCGAGCCCGATGGTGCGTTCTATTTGTGGATCAAGGCGCTCGAACCTGATGCGCAGGCGTTCTCGAACAAGGCAAAGGAACACGAATTGCTACTCGTTCCTTCGGACAGCTTCGGCGTAGGCGGCTGGGTACGAGCAGGCTATTGCATCGACAAGAGCACGATCGAGCATTCGATCCCGGCATTCGCTGCATTGAAAGCTGATTACGAATAATGGCATTTGAAGGCGCAATCCTTGATTTTGACGGAACGCTCGTCGATTCGATCGATGCGTGGCACGATCTCGAGGGTGTTCTTGCCCGTGAAGCGCAGGCGACCGTCACGCTTGAAGATCGCAAGCAGCTTATTCCGATGTCGCTCGATGAGATCGCACAGTGGTTCCATGGGCGTTTCGGCCTAGGGGAGGATGCCCGTGCGGTGCGAAACCTCATGGACGAGTACATGGTCGATGCTCTTTCTCATTCGAAAGCTCTTCCGGGGGTCGAAACCTTTCTTGAGAGCTGCAAACGCGCAGACGTTAAGTTGACCGTCGCATCGTCAAGTCCTCAGCTGTATCTGCAAACAGCCCTTAAAGCACTCGGTTTACTCCCGTATTTCGAGGCGGTGCTTTCGGTCGAGGACTTGGGCACCACAAAACGCCAGCCAGGCATTTTCGAAGAAGCACGCCGGATCATGGCAACACCAAAAGAAGCTACTTGGGGCTTTGACGATTCGTTTTACGCTCTTCAGGTACTTCATAACGCAGGGTATCCCACCGTCGGGATCTTCGATCCGCACGAAGGCTACACCTTTGAAGAATGGCAGCAAGAAGCCGATATTGTCGTGCGAGGATTCAACGAGCTATCGCTCGCAACGTTGGAAGCATACCCAGTCAAGAACGAGCAGAAGAACTAGGCTCTAGGGAGTCCGAGCTTCTCCAGTATTGCGATCGCTTTCGAACGGATCTCGTCGAGACTTTGTGGCGTAGCGAGCATGCTGGGGATGATCGTGCGCGCAGCCATGTGTCCGATAGCCTCTGGCTCGTGGTCCTTCACTTCGTAGTCGCATGAAACCAGAATGAGATTGCCGCGCAGCTTTGCGTGGTAATGGTGCTGGATGCCTTCGGTGATCGAGAGGATGGTCACGACTTGTTCATCCACTAAGCAATCGTTGAACACGCCTTCTTCGATGCCGCGTGAGATCGTGCGCTCGAAGGCTTGGTAGAACTCACGATATCTGGTAAGAAATCCCTCGAAGCGATCGCGATGGTCGTAGACAAGCCCTTCGAACTCGATGAAGTCGAAGGGAAGATTGCACTTGCGCACCACATCGTAGGAGATGAGCATATAGAGCTGGACGACACGATCATCGATGTCGTTCATGATATGGTCAAGTGCGGAGAGCGATCGATTGGGATCGCATACATGTTCAAGGATGGCCTCTTTTGAGGGGAACCAGTAATAGATCGATGACTGATCCATGCCTACTTCGTGGGCGATCTCTGAAACCGATGTCTTGTGATAGCCTTTTTCGCGGAAGAGTCGGTTTGCTACCGTAATGATCTGCTCACGCTGGTTTTGCTTCGCGCTCGATCGCGTATTCGATCTCTTCTTGGTCTTTGCGGTCGTATTCGTACGTGATTGAGTCCCTGATTTCACTGAAGTTTTCGAGTTCGGGGTAGCGGCAGGATGAATGATGTGTGCATGGGAAGCATCGATCTTGGGAGCTGTTTTTTGTGCGTTTCGAGTCTTCGCCATGAAAACAACCTTCCAACGATGCAAGCCTGAATGTGTCTTTTTTGATTATACCCCTACGAACGCGCTAGACGAAATTTGGCGTTATCATAGAATCAATAAGATATGGGTGTGCAACAGTGCCGCCATTCGATCAGTAGACCTATACGGAAAGAAGGCTTCAGGATGGACAAAAAAGTCTACGAATTGCTCAACGACCAGATCAACAAGGAACTCTATTCAGCCTACCTCTACATGGATTTTGCGAACTACTATGAAGAAGAGGGGCTTACCGGCTTCGCTAATTGGTACATGATCCAGGCTCAGGAAGAGCGCGATCATGCGCTGAAGTTCCGCAGTTACTTGCATGAGAACGGCGAAAAGGTGGTGCTCGAAGCTATTGCTCAGCCCGATAAGAAGTTCACCGATCATGTTGCTCCGCTTGAGGCAGGCCTTGAGCATGAGAAGTACGTAACGTCGCTCATCAACGACATCTACAGCGCAGCGTTTGCAGTGAACGATTATCGTACGATGAAGTTCCTCGATTGGTTCATCGAAGAGCAGGGCGAAGAGGAAGATACGGCTGAAACCATGCTCACGCGCATGAAGCTCTTCGGCAACGACGCCAAAGCGCTCTACGATCTCGATCAGGAATGCGCCGCACGCGTCTACACCGCACCCGCTGCGTAAACCCAATCGCACAAGATAAGGCTAATCTAAGGGCACCCTAGCGTGTAATCGCTGGGGTGCTTTAGTCTTTATCGATAGCTGTCGGTTCCCAAAAGCCCGTTCATGATGCTCGAAACGATCGAGATGACGATGCTCGCAACGAACCCGGAGCCGAAGGTCGCGATGATGAAATCGATGCCGAACAGTCCATTCGCCAACCATGAAGCGAGATAGAGCAGCGCGGTATTGATGATGATGTAGAAGATACCGAGCGTAATGACCGTTATAGGAAGCCCGAGTAGCTGCAATATGGGTTTGATGGTCATGTTCAGCAGCGCAATGATGAGCGCGATGATGAGCACGCTCGCCCACGTGGACACCGTTCCGCCTACTTCGATACCAGGAACGAGCCACACCGCGACTGCGACGGCAATGAAGATGCCGATCACACGAAGTACGAAATTCATGGCCTTCACCTACTTTCTTCTGTCATTCTTATGAGAACGCTTTCCTAGCTTATGCGAGAAGGCGAAACTATAATCATGAAGTGCTCAAATGAAACAAAATTGTAAGAGGACATTCAGGTGATCGAGACTATTGAACATACGATTGGCAAGCATGCGCTTTTCGATGCCGCTTCGCCAGCGCTCCTGATGGTGTCGGGCGGATCGGATTCAACGGCGCTTGCCTACATCATGGCCGACCTCCATGCGCGTGGACTGGTCGGGCCACTTGCGTGTTTGCACGTGAATCACAAACTGCGCGGGCGCGATGCCGAAGACGACCAGGTCTTCGTCGCCGCGCTTGCCGAAGCGCTCGATATTCCGTTCTTCTGCTGTGAGGTCGACGTTGCTCTGCTCGCTCGAGAAACGGGGGGCAACGTTGAAGCTATCGGGCGTCAAGAGCGCTACATTGCCGCGCGCGAAGCGCTCGAAAGTCTCTGCATGCATGCGGCGGTGCCTATCGCTGAAGGGCGCATCATCACGGCGCACACGCAAGATGACCGCGTAGAGAACTTCTATATGCGCTCGATAAAAGGCACGGGGCCGGGCGGCTTTCGCTCTATGCTCTATCGCAATGGGCCGGTGGTGCGTCCGTTGCTGGATGTCTCGCGTGCCAGCCTGCGCTGCTATCTTGAAGAGCGTGCGGCTCGTGGCGAAGTGGTCGTACGCGATGAACAGGGCGCTCTTTGGCGCGAGGATGCGACGAACGCGCATACCGACCGTTTTCGCTCTTACGTGCGTCACGAGATCGTTCCTGCTGCGAAGGCGCAGAACCCGCAATTGCTCGACACGCTTTGTCGCACGATGAACCTCATTGCTGATGAAGACGATTTCATGGAATCGCTCGCTGAAGAAGCCCTTGTGAACAATGCTGAACAGGCAGAAGGTTACACGCTGCTGCTTCCAAGCTTCGGCATGCTCGCACTCCCGCTCAAGCGGCGCGCGATTCGCTCAGTGCTCGAGTCGCTCATCGGTTCCGAAGGGCGCATCGAGAGCGCGGCCATCGAAGCCGTGCTCCAAGCCTTCGACGAAGACGGCAGCCTGCAAAGTGGCTACGTCGTGAACATTCAGGGCGATCTTGCCGTGAGCGCGAACAAACAAGGCGTGCTCATCGAACCCATGGCCCGCTTCCGCACGCGCCGCAAGCGCGCTTAACCGAGACTTTTCAATCAACGCTTCCTTAAGGAGAACCCATGGATCAACAGCCGATCATTCCCATCAATATCATCTTGGCGTCGAATTCGCCGCGTCGAGCGCAGCTGCTTCAAGATGCAGGCGTCCAGTTCCGTGTGTTCACGCCCACTGAACCGGTCGACGAAACGCTCGATGCCGATCTGCTCGCGCAGCCTGAAGAGGCCGCGAAGAAGCTTGCCGAGCGGAAAGCAGGCGCAGCCGTTCAAGAAGTGCTCGCGCAGAATCCGGTGGGGTTGGGCTTCGTGATCGGTGCCGACACGATGGTCGTGCTCGATGGCGAGATCTTCGGCAAGCCCTATTCGGCCGATCATGCACGTGAGATGCTGCGTAAGCTCTCCGGCAAGACGCATCAGGTCATCACGGGCGTTTCGGTATGGATGATGCTCTTGAACGAGACCGAAGAAAACGGGGGAGACGGCAACGTTTCGATCGGTTTCCGTACCTTCACGGAAACGAGCGAGGTCACCTTCAAAGAGCTCACCGAAGAAGACATCAATGCGTATGTGGCAACCGGCGAAACCATCGACAAGGCGGGCGCCTACGGCATTCAGGGCAAGGGCGCAGCGCTCGTTGAAGGCTATGAGGGCGATTACAACAACATCGTCGGGTTGCCCATCGATAAGCTGCTCGAGAATTTCCCCGATCTTTTGCGCAGGGAAGTGCCGGTCGAGATAACGCAAAAAGAGGCGTAAACGCGCGAAAAAACGGGCTGCATGAGGCGTTCACGGGCGCAGACGATGTAGATTTATTGCAAATTTTTCGCAAATGGAATGTGCACACCTGCAAGCGGACGAATCGCGCGGCGCTTTTGCTAAACTAGAACACTAAAAGCCGCAGATGCGGTTTGAAAGCTATGCCATGAAAGAGGAGCGGTGGAAGAATTACATCCCGATCTTGAGCGCGTTCTGTTCTCTGAGAGCGACATTCGTGCGCGAGTACGTGAAATGGGAGCGGCCATCACGCGCGATTATGAGGGAAAAGACCTTGTGGTCATCTCGATCCTGCGCGGTGCGGCGATCTTCATGGCCGATCTGGTCCGCCAGATCGATCTTCCGCTCGAAATGGATTTCATGGCAGTTTCTTCGTACGGAAAAGAGGCTGAAAGCTCGGGTATCGTGCGTATTCAGAAGGACCTTTCAACCGACATCATGGGCCGCGATGTGCTCATCGCTGAAGATGTGATCGATACGGGTCTCACGCTGCGCTATCTGATCAAGAATCTTCAGTCGCGCAAGCCCGCATCGCTTTCCATTGCGGCGCTTCTCCGTAAGGACATTCCAGAACAGGCCGATCTTCCCTGTCACTACCTGGGGTTCGCTTGTCCGGATGAATTCGTGGTCGGCTATGGGCTCGACTACGCGGAAAAATATCGTAACCTTCCCTATGTGGGAGCGCTCAAGCGGAGCGCGATCGCAAAGAAGGCCTGATCGTAAACGACTGAACCACTGAATGACCAACCGACCAACGCATAAGGAACATTGATACGTTATGGCACAAGATCCAAACGCAAAGAACAACAAACCGTCGAACAAACAGCCTAACAAGCAGCCACGCCAGATCAACATCATCACGATCGTGGTGTTCGCGCTCGTGGCCATCTTCTTCTTTTCGATGCTCACGCGCATGCCACAAGGCTCTTCGGATGGCATCACGCAAACCGACTCGCTGGCAACGTCTGAATTCACGCAGGCGGTCGACCAAGGGCGTGTTGAATCGGTCGTCTATGATGCGGGCGCAGAGACCATTTCGGGTGTCTACTATCCCGCACAAACGGCAGGCGTAACGGCGGCGAATGCGTTCAACACGGGCATCGAGGCGCTCAATTCCCAGTTGGGCACGATCGTGAATGGCGGCTCGCGCCTTGAGACCATCGACCCGAGCATCCTGCAAGTCAAGACGCTCGGATCGAAGCACAACTTCACCTGTACCTGGGTCGGTCAGGACACGCTGGGCCAGCTCATGGCAGCGCATCCCGAAATCAAATACAGCATCACCCTGCCTTCCCCGTGGGGTTCGATCCTGCTCTCGCTGCTTCCGATCCTGATCATCGCTGGCTTGCTGTTCTTCTTCTTCTCGCAGATGAACAAGGCGAACAACTCGCAGATGTCGTTCGGTAAGGCGAAGGCGAAGAAGTCGGTCGAGGAGCATCCCGACGTGCACTTTTCCGATGTCGCTGGTGTTGATGAAGCGGTCGAGGAGATGCAGGAGATCAAGGACTTCCTCGACAACCCTGCGAAGTATCAGGCTATGGGTGCGAAGATCCCGCGTGGTTGCTTGCTCGTAGGCCCTCCGGGCACGGGCAAGACCTTGCTCGCGCGCGCCGTTGCAGGCGAAGCGGGCGTGCCATTCTTTAGCATCTCCGGCTCCGACTTCGTTGAGATGTTCGTAGGTGTGGGCGCTTCGCGTGTGCGCGATTTGTTCAAACAGGCGAAAGAAGCTGCTCCGGCCATCATCTTCATCGACGAGATCGATGCAGTCGGTCGTCAGCGTGGCGCTGGCCTCGGTGGCGGTCACGATGAGCGCGAACAGACCTTGAACCAGTTGCTCGTTGAGATGGACGGTTTCGAAGCGAACGATTCAGTCGTGCTCATCGCGGCAACGAACCGCGCCGACGTACTCGACCCCGCATTGCTGCGCCCCGGTCGTTTCGACCGTCAGATCGTGGTCGACGTTCCCGATGTGAAGGGCCGTGAGAAGATCCTCAAGGTCCACGCGGAGAACAAGCCGCTTGCAAAGGACGTCAACCTGCCGCGTTTGGCTAAGATCACCCCGGGCTTCACTGGTGCCGATCTGGCGAACTTGCTCAATGAAGCGGCTATCCTTTCGGCGCGTCGCAACAAGCACATCATCTCCGAGCAAGAGGTCACCGAAAGCATGGAGCGCGTGATCGCTGGTCCCGAGCGCAAAGGTAGGGTGCTCGACGAAAATACGCGCAAGACCATCTCCTACCACGAATCTGGCCATGCGCTCGTGGGACACCTGCTTCCTCACGCCGATCCGGTCCACAAGATTTCGATCATCTCGCGTGGTCGCGCTCTCGGCTACACCCTTTCCATTCCAGATGAGGACAAGGTGCTCAATTCGCGCAACGAAATGCGCGATGAGCTGGCCGTGTTCTTGGGCGGTCGTGTGGCGGAAGAGATCTTCTGTGAAGACATCACCACCGGCGCTTCGAACGACCTTGAGCGCGCAACAAAGATGGCACGCTCGATGGTTACGAACTATGGCATGAGCTCCGATCTGGGCGTTCAGGTATTTGGGCAGCCCAACCACGAAGTGTTCTTGGGCCGCGACTACGGCAATACGCAGGACTACTCGGAGGAAACAGCACGTCGTATCGACGAAGAGGTGGCGCGCATCATGCGTGAAGCTCACGATCGTGCTTACGAGATCCTGTCCTCGCACAAGGAGCAGATGGACCTTATGTCTGCGGTCTTGCTCGAGCGCGAGACGGTCGATGGAGAAGCTTGTACGGCGCTTCTCGATAACAAGTGGGCAGATTACCTGAAGCTCGAGGCGAGCGGCGCAGTGGAGAAAGCTGCCAATACGCTCGCATCGAAAGAGCCAGAGCAAGAAGCCCCAGCCTCTGCTGCGCCGCAACCCACCCCTGCACAGCCAGCTGCTCCCAGCGCTCCTGCGTCCCCTGCATCCAATGAGGTGCAGACAAGCGCACAGAATGGGGCAGCTGCCCCGCAAGCTCCGGCAGCACCGCAAGAGCCTGCTGCACCAACTGCTCCTTC
>OGPW01000125.1_pt1 | contig 62978 bp, 55 predicted proteins | sample 1553061 | NCBI WGS metagenome assembly OGPW01 (sample SAMEA2580292, study PRJEB22360) | human gut metagenome | biome: human gut; feature: human-associated habitat; material: faeces | place: Denmark | collected 2008/2010
GCATAAAAATTGTCCTAAAAGCAGCAGTCAAAAAAACATAACTCGCAAGCTCAGACAATGATTTTTTGACTGCTAACGGTCAATTTTGATGCTTAAGAAATACTAACCATGATCTCATATGCACGCAGCGGGACTCTCTTCCTTTTCTTCCGGCCGGGTATCAACCGCTTAATGCATTAAATAGAAAATTGCCCCTGTGGTTTCCACGAAAAAGATGGTATAATTGACATACGAATATACGCACACGGAGGAAGTATGCATGAGTGAATTTGTGACTTTGAAAGATGTTAAGAAGATATATCAGATGGGCGAAGTTGAGATCATGGCGGCCGCAGGAATTGATTTTGAGATTAAAAAGGGAGAATTTGCAGTTGTTGTTGGTCCGAGTGGAGCCGGGAAAACCACAGTTCTCAATATTCTTGGCGGCATGGATACGGCATCTGAGGGGCAGGTGCTGGTAGATGGGCAGGATATTGCTACGTATTCAACGAAGCAGCTGACTGCATATAGAAGAGACGATATCGGATTCGTGTTCCAGTTTTATAATCTGATACCGAATCTGACAGCACTGGAGAATGTGGAGCTTGCACTCCAGATATGTAAGAATCCGATGGATGCAAAAGAGGTATTGGAAGAAGTAGGACTTGGAGACCGTCTGGATAATTTTCCTGCTCAGTTATCAGGAGGAGAACAGCAGAGAGTGTCGATTGCAAGGGCACTTGCGAAGAATCCGAAATTATTACTCTGTGATGAACCAACGGGAGCGCTTGATTACAATACAGGCAAATCCATTTTGAAATTACTTCAGGATACATGCCGGAACAATGGTATGACAGTTATACTGATCACACATAACTCGGCAATAGCACCGATGGCAGACCGGGTGATCAAGATCAAGAACGGACGGGTTGATAAGATCATCGAAAATCCGCAGCCGGTTCCGGTTGAGACCATAGAATGGTAAGACAAAGAGGTGAGGATAACAGATGGCAAGAAAGATAACACGAAAGAATTTTTACATGGAGATCCGACGGAATTTTGGCCGTTTTATTTCAATTCTTTTTATTGTTGCTTTGGGTGTTGCGTTCTTTTCTGGAATCCGGGCATCGGAACCATCTATGAGAATTACGGGAGATGCGTATTTTGATGAATCGGATCTGATGGACATTAAGGCTGTCAGTACGCTTGGAATTACGAAAGAGGATGTAAGTGCGGTCGGAAACGTAAAGGGAGTGGGAAAGGCTGAAGGTGCCTACAGTGCAGATTTCCTGAATATAAAGAATAAGAAGCAATATGTACTTCATGTGATGTCAGCGATGGAGGATATGAATAAGATCACGGTAAGGGAAGGACGTATGCCGGAAAAAGCAGGGGAATGTCTGGTTGATGACCAGATGAATTATAAAATCGGCGAGACGATAAAATTAAAGTCCGGAACAGATGACAAGGTGACAGATACATTGAAGACGGACGAATTAAAAGTAGTCGGAAAAGGAAATTCCCCATACTACATTTCACTGAGCCGAGGAAGCACAACCATTGGAACCGGTACGATAAGCGGATTCGTAGTGGTTCCGAAGAAAACCTTTGATCTGGATGTGTATACGGAAATGTATGTACAGGTGGCAGGTGCAAAAGATCTGACTGCTTATACGAAGGCATATAAAGAGAAAGTAAAGACTGTCCAAAAGAGAATCGAAGCAATCACAGAAGAAAGAGGAAAGATCCGGAAGTCGGAACTTGAAGATAAGGCAAATGAAAAACTTGCGAAAGCGCAGAAAAAGCTGGATGATGGCAAAGCGGAATCGAAGCAGAAGCTTGAGGATGCCAAAAAGCAGATTACGGATGGAGAGACGCAGGTTTCGCAGGCAAAAGAAAAGATTGCGAGTGGAAAGTCGCAGATTGCAGCAGCAAAGCAGACGATAGATACAAAACAAAAAGAATTGGATCAGGCGAAAAAGACGTATCAAAATGGACTGAAAGAGCTTTCCCAGGGAAAGAAACAGTACGAACAAGGAAAAGCTGCGTATGATTCCCAGTATGCAGAAGCGCAGGCAAAGATTCAGGCAGGAGAGGAAGGCCTGGTTACATACAGAGCCGAACTGGATAAAGGCTGGGCGGGATATCAGACTCTTCTGAATACGATTGAGGCACTAAAAGCACAGGCAGCAGGCGGTTCGGGACAGGATCCGGATCAGGAGAATCCCAACCAGGATCAGGAATTATTACAGAAGATCCAGGTAATGGAGCAGCAGGCGCAGGAGACCAAGAAGACACTGGATGCAAAAGAACAGGATTATCAGACCCAGAAGGCCGGACTTGATGCAGCAAAGCAAAAACTCGCAAGTGGGAAAGCCGAGCTTGACCAGGCAAAAGCAAAGCTGGACGCCAGTGAAGCAAAGCTTACCAGTGCAGCTGCAAGTATAGAATCCGGACAGAAACAATTAGATGCCGGTAAAGCAGAGTTGAAAGCACAGGAACAGACATTGCAAAATGGCGAGACAGAAATTGCTCAAAATGAAGCCAAACTTGCCGATGCGAGAAAAGAATATGAGGACGGAAAAGAGACGTCTGAGGAAGAAATCGCAAAAGGTGAGAAAAAGCTTGCTGATGCAAAAGAACAGATTAAGAAGATAAAGAATCCAAAATGGTATGTATACAATAGAAGTACACTGGTAGAATATGATGGATTTGGGGAAAATGCAAACCGTATGCGTGCAATCGGAAAAGTATTTCCTGTGATGTTCTTCTTAGTTGCTGCTCTGATCAGTCTGACCGGTATGACCCGTATGGTGGAAGAGCAGAGAATTGAGATCGGTACAATGAAAGCACTGGGATACGGTAATTTTTCTATTGCTTCCAAGTATCTGGGATACGCGCTTCTTGCAACAGCGGGAGGAAGTATTCTGGGAGTGCTGACAGGAGAAAAGATCTTGCCGTATATTATCATTTATGCATATGAGATTATGTATCCGCATATTCCGAAGATTTATGTACCATATCATATGAGTTATGCGGTGATGGCATCGGCCGCTTCGATCGTGTGTACCATGGGAGCGACACTTGCATCCTGCTATAAAGAACTGGCTGCAGAACCGGCTGTGCTGATGCGTCCGCCGGCACCAAAAAAGGGAAGAAGAGTGTTCCTGGAAAGAATCGGATTTATCTGGAAACGAATGAATTTCACATGGAAATCAACAATCCGAAACCTGATGCGTTATAAAAAACGTTTCTTTATGACGATATTCGGAATTGGCGGCTGTATGGCACTGATGCTGGTTGGATATGGGGTAAAGGATTCGGTATATGAGATCGCAGATATTCAGTACGATGAGATCCAACTGTATGACGGGCACATTTTCTACAAGGATGATGTAACAAAGACAGAGAAAGAAGAGTTGAAGGAATATCTGAAAGAAGATACGGATATTCAGACTTATATGGATGCGAGGATGCAAAGCGTGACGGCATCAAAGGGAAATAAAAAACGCAGCGTTTATCAGTGCGTATTTGGCAATCCGGATATTGTCGGAAAATATGAAGATTTCCATGACAGGAAGACGAAAGAATCATACAAACTTGCAGACAATGGTGCAATTGTCAGTGAGAAGACGGCAAAACTTCTGAATGTAAAAGAAGGAGATACGATAAATCTTAAGGACGGTATGGCAAAAGGTGTCACAGTAAAAATTGCGCATATCTGTGAGAACTATATGGGACATTACATATATTTTACGCCGCAGTATTATAAGAAAGTATATGGAAAGACAGCAGAATATAACTGTATCATGTTCCGGGCAAAGGATGGATATTCAGAAGAGCAGGTGAAAAAATCCGGAGAAAAAATCCTTGCGAAAGATCAGGTACTGACAATCTCTTATCTGCATGATATTAAGGATCAGCTGGATGATATGCTTGCCAGCCTGAATCTGGTGATCATAGTCCTGATCGTTTCGGCGGGAATGCTTGCATTCGTAGTACTTTATAATCTGAACAGTATTAACATTACAGAGCGTCAGAGAGAGCTTGCAACTTTGAAAGTGCTTGGCTTCTATGATGTGGAAGTAGCGGAATATGTATTCCGGGAAAATATCCTGTTGACGCTTATTGGAGCTTTCGTAGGTGTGATATTCGGTAAAGTCCTGCATCTGTTCGTAATTCAGACGGTGGAAGTGGATGCGGCGATGTTTGGACGAAGCATTTATCTTCCGAGTTATATCTACAGCTTTTTATTTACGATAGGATTTTCATTATTCGTAAACTGGGTAATGTATTTTAAGTTAAAGAAAATTGACATGGTAGAATCATTGAAAAGCATAGAGTAGCCGGAAAAATGGTACGGCACATATAATATTAATATAAGGATATTCGGCGAAAATATCATAAAAATATCAAAGTTTATAAATGGTTTATAAATTTCATAGAATTGTTAGCACTCTTTTTAAAAGAGTGCTAATTTTCTATTGACTTTTAAAATATGCAGTATTATCATATCTGTTAGATGAAAAATGTAACAAAAAGATGTGGGCCAGTCGGCAATACGGCATCTTTTGTCACTAATATGATAGAAATATAAAAGTAGAAATAGGAGTGATTTACAATGGCAGCAAAGAAAGGTAGTTTGTCAATCAGCAGTGAAAACATTTTCCCGATCATTAAAAAATGGGTATATTCCGATCACGATATTTTCGCACGTGAGTTGGTTTCCAATGGATGTGATGCGATCACAAAACTGAAGAAGCTGGATATGATGGGTGAATACCAGTTACCGGATGATTACAAACCGGCGATCAAAGTTGAGGTTAATCCAGAAGAAAAAACTCTGAAATTTACAGATAACGGTCTTGGAATGACAGCCGATGAGGTAGAAGAATATATTACACAGATTGCATTTTCAGGAGCTACACAGTTCCTTGAAAAATATAAAGATAAGACAACAGAAGATGATATGATCGGACATTTCGGTCTTGGATTCTATTCTGCATTTATGGTAGCAGATGAGGTGCATATCGATACACTCTCTTACAAAGAAGGCGCAAAACCGGTACACTGGGTAAGCAACGGCGGAACTGAGTATGAGATGGAAGAAGGCGACAAACAGGAAGTCGGATCTACAATGACCCTGTATCTGAATGAGGACAGCCTGGAGTTCGCTAATGAATACAGAATGAGAGAAGTTCTGGAGAAATATTGTTCATTTATGCCGGTAGAAATCTTCCTTTCCAAGGCAAATGCAGAGCCTGAATATGAGACGATCGACGAAGCAGATCTGAAAGATGATGATGAAGTAATCGAGCATATTCACGAAGATGCCAAGATGGAAGAAAAAGAGAATGAAAACGGCGAGAAAGAAATGGTAGAGACAGAACCTGCCAAAGAAAAAGTAAAGATCAAAAAACGTCCGGTTTCATTAAGTGATATCCACCCACTGTGGACAAAGCATCCGAATGAATGTAGTGATGAAGATTATCTGAACTTCTACCGCAAAGTATTCATGGATTACAAAGAGCCACTGTTCTGGATCCACCTGAATATGGATTATCCATTTAATTTAAAAGGAATTTTGTACTTCCCAAGAATCAACACAGAGTATGATTCTATTGAAGGAACAATTAAGTTATACAACAACCAGGTATTTATCGCGGACAATATTAAAGAAGTCATTCCGGAATATCTGATGGTATTAAAGGGAGTCATCGATTGTCCGGATCTGCCGCTTAACGTATCACGTAGCGCATTACAGAATGACGGATTTGTGAATAAGATCTCTGAATACATTTCCAAGAAGGTTGCAGACAAGCTTTCCGGAATGTGCAAGACAAAGAGAGAAGACTATGAGAAATACTGGGATAACATCAGTCCGTTCATCAAGTTCGGATGCCTGAAAGATGAAAAGTTCTGTGACAAGATGAAAGACGCGGTTCTGTTCAAGAATCTGGATCATAAGTATCTGACACTGAAAGACTGTATCGAGGCAAATGGTGGAACCGTAGAAGATCCGAATGCCAAGACAGAGGACAACAAAGCAGATGATCAGAACACAGAGAAGAAAGAAGAAGACAAGACGATCATCTACTATGTAACCGATGAGATCCAGCAGAGCCAGTACATCAATATGTTTAAGAAACAGGGCATGGATGCAGTAATCCTCGGCCACAATATTGATTCACCGTTTATTACACAGTTAGAGCAGCGCAATCAGAACATCAAGTTCCAGAGAATTGATGCAGATGTAACAGCAGGAGCAAAAGAAGAAGTTGCCGAAGAGGAAAAAGAAGCATTCCAGAAGACATCTGACAGCCTGGTAGAAATCTTCCGTAAAGAGCTTGGTGACGAGAAACTGGATGTTAAGATCGAAAAATTAAAAGATGAAAATATAGCTTCTATGATGACATTATCTGAAGAGAACCGCCGTATGCAGGAAATGATGAAGATGTACGGCATGAGCGGAATGGATATGGGTACAACAAGTACACTGATCCTGAATGCAAATCATCCGCTGGTTCAGTATGTAGTTGATCATAAGGGCAGCGAGAATACAAGTATTATCTGCAAACAGTTGTATGATCTGGCAATGCTGGCACATAAGCCATTGAATCCTGAAGAGATGACAGCGTTTGTAAAGAGAAGTAATGAGATTATGATGCTGCTTACGAAGTAAGTCTGGCAGAGAGTTGAAGTAAAGAAGACCATGCAGCTGTGGAAAGAGAAATCCATAGTTGCATGGTTTTTGTTTGTATTCTAGTATTCGCCTTCGATATTTTTGGATTTTAAGATGGATTTTACTTCGGTATCCCATTCTCTTTCGATGGACTTATCCATAGAAAAGGTTTTGAGGGAAGTGCCGGTGATGCATTGGAGGGTGCTTCCATCGTAGTGGAAATTGAGGTAGAGTCCCTGAATATCTTCCGGGCGGTAAGCGGTCAGGCCGTGGGCTGTCAGGAAGGCAGGAATCTGATCGTCCGGGAGAGCAAGGACAATCTTGAAGTTCAGAGGAGTGCGTTTGCCACGGATGATCTGGAAGCAGAAGTCACGGATCTTTTCCCAGCGGGAGTAAGTCTCTTCCAGTTTTTCGTCGAAGAAGTCTTCCTGGAGATAACCGCTTATGGTGAATTTGTTAAATGTAGTGAATTCTCCTTCGATAAAGAGAAATGTATCAAAAGTATCCTTTAAAAGAAGATGGGACATACAACTTTTGGCTGATAACTGGTATACGTTCATAAGGAATAACCTCCGGATAAAAATAAATGTAATCTGTATTATAGCACAAAAATTGATATAAATTGACATGGGAATGAAAAAACAGTAAAATAAGTTGAATATATATTTATCAACAAAAAGAAATGTAGAAGAGAGGAATTTTTTTGGAAATAGATAATAAAAATTCTGAGGAGAAGGAAGTTAAACAGCCGGCAGAGATTCCGGAAAAAGAAAAGGATCATGTGCTTAGGACTGCAGTAATTCTGGCAACAGTGATCATTGTGCTTGGAGGAATCGTTGTAGCAGTAAGGCTTAATAATCCAAAGCAGGACACAACGAAAGGCAGGAAGATCCTGAGTGAGATGGATCGTACGGATGTCGGAAAAGTAAATAAAAAAATCCAGAAACTTGAAGAGGAAGAACGTGTGAAGGAAGAAGCAGCAGATAACAGATCCGTAAGCGAAAAGTTTGCGGATTGTCTGATCCTTGGAGATTCGATCACACAGGGCTTATATGAGTACGGAGTGCTGGATGAGGCGAATGTACAGGCAGACCGCGGAACGGAAGTTTCGGAAGTCAGCAGTAAAAAGATTGTGGAACATATAAAAAAAGCCAAAGAGATGAAGCCGGAAGTGCTGTTTCTTGCCTATGGAATGAATGATATCGAAGCACAGAATGGAAATGCGTCCGGATTTGTGAAAGCATATAAAAATGTTATAGAGGATCTGAAAGAGTCCCTGCCGGATACGAAGATTTATGTCAATTGTATTCTTCCGGCGGCGCAGTCGGCGATTGAAACAAGACCTTTATTTGCCAATGTTCCAAAGTTCAATCAAAAACTGAAAAAATTATGTAAAAAAGAAAAAGTGACATTCATCGATAATACAGATCTGGTAAAACAGGAGTATTATGCCGATGATGGGATCCATATGTCACCATCTTATTATACGAGATGGGTAGATCATATGGCGGAGGCAGCAGGATTATAATGAGAAAAGGAAGACTGGATATTATTAATACATGTAAGTATCTGATGGTGATCGCACTGATTGCCTATGTGGTATTGCTGGTTTCCGGAGAGGGAGATAATACCGTATCCGTAGATACGATACAAAAGAATATTGAAAAATCTGTTTCGCTGAAAGGCATGAAAAAGGGAAGTTCTCAGGACCTTAAGAAGTATTATGGTCTGAATGCCAACGATTATGCCGGAACAATGTTGTATATACCGGATGATGTCATGAGTGTAAATGAGATACTGGTAGTAAAAGTAAAAGATAAGAGCCAGGTAGAAGATGTGGAGAAGGCTGTAGAGGAGCGTTTGTCTACACAGAAGAAGAGTTTTGAGGGCTATGGTGTAAAACAGACCAGGCTTCTTCATTCTGCAATCGATGAAACCAGGGGGTATTACATATTATTAGCTGTTTCAAAAGATGCGGATCGCATAGAAGCCGCATTTAAGAATAGTATTTATTAGAAGGCAGAGGAATTAGAAAGATGTTATTTAGCAGTATTGTTTTTTTATTTACATTTTTACCGGCTGTGTTGGTGTTGTATTACCTGCTGCCGGAGAGATTCCACAATCCGGTTTTGCTGCTTGCAAGTCTGATTTTTTATGCATGGGGGGAACCGGTCTATATTTTCCTGATGCTGTTATCCATTTTGTTCAATTATTTCAGTGGACTTGATATAGCAAGAAATCTGACGGACAGAAGGCTGGCAAAAAGAAGCCTTATATTCAATATTGTGGTGAACATTGCAATCCTGGGATTTTTCAAATATGAAGGCTTTGTGCTGGATTCACTGAATGCGGTGCTGCCGGTGCATATTACATATCATCCGCTGGCACTGCCGATCGGTATCTCATTTTATACATTCCAGATATTGTCTTATATTATAGATGTTTATCGGGGAAATGTTAAAGTTCAGAAGAATATCCTGAACTTTGCATTATATGTAACAATGTTTCCGCAACTTATCGCAGGACCGATCGTACAGTATGCAGATGTTGAAGAGCAGCTTGTAAACCGCGAATCATCATGGGACAAGTTCGGAGAAGGGTGCATGTATTTTATACGTGGACTTGCAAAAAAGGTATTGCTTGCGAATACTTCTGGTATGATATTTACGGAAGTAACCGGACTTGGAAAGGGCAATGTGTCGGTACTGAGTGCATGGCTTGGTGCTTTTGCCTATATGTTTCAGATTTATTTTGATTTCAGTGGTTATTCGGATATGGCAGTGGGACTTGGAAAGATGTTTGGATTTGAGTTCTGTATGAATTTTAATTATCCGTACATAGCGAAAAGTATTACTGAATTCTGGCGCAGATGGCATATTTCTCTGAGCAGCTGGTTCAGGGATTATGTATACATTCCGCTCGGGGGCAACAGAGTATCGAAGAGCCGGCATATCTTCAATCTAATGGTTGTATGGTTTCTGACCGGATTATGGCACGGAGCTGCATGGAATTTCGTGGCATGGGGATTGTATTACGGGATCATACTGATCATTGAAAAATATATCCTGTCACCGGTACTGGATAAACTCCCTTCGGTTGTACGCCATATTTACAGTATTGTGCTGGTTGTGATCGGATGGGTATTATTCTTTAGTCCTTCACTTGGAGGGGCGGCCAGATATCTGGGAATGATGTTTGGAGCAGGAGCACACGGAGTGGCAGACAGGGAAAGCCTGTATCTGCTTACAACGAATCTGGTATTGTGGATCATTCTGATCATTGGTTCTACTCCGCTTACAGATGTCAGATATCAGCATATGCTGCGCCAGAAGAAGTGGAATACGACGCTTCTGAATGGAATCGTATATGCGGTACTGTTCATTTTGTGTATCGCATATCTAGTGACAGAGACATATAATCCGTTCCTGTATTTCAGATTTTAGGAGTAAAAATGAGACAGTCAAGAAAAAAATGGGAAAGAAGAAGAGAAGTGCATAGAAATAAATTAGCAGCGGTGATATTTGTCATAATGATGATCGCTTTCTGTGTTGTGAATCTGGCAACGGGTGACCGGGAATTCTCGGCGACAGAGAACCGGGCACTGGAACAGAGACCGGAACTTACAATTTCAGGAATAGAAAGCGGAAGATGGATGGAGCAGTACGAATCCTATGTATCAGATCAGTTCGCGGGAAGAGATTTCTGGGTAATGCTAAAAAGCAGGGTGGATCTGCTGGCAGGAAAGAGAAAAGCGAATGGCGTGTTCAAAGGAAAAGACCATTATCTTCTGGAGGATATTGCAAAACCGGATGAAGATCAGATGAAAGAAAATCTGTCTGCAATGAAAATGTTTCAAAAACAATATAAAGATATACCAATGTACATGATGCTGGTTCCGAATGCGGCTAATATCGAATCGGATAAACTTCCGGGATATGCAGTTACAGAGAATCAGGAGAAGCAATTTAAAGCAATTCACAGTACACTGGGATCTGTTTATACATGGGTGGATGTCAGTGATATTTTAAAAAAACACAGATCAGAAGAAATCTATTATCACACAGATCATCACTGGACAACACTTGGCGCGTATTACGGTTATCAGGCTCTTTCAAAAAGCATGAAGCTTGATACATCCAAAACCTCTGACATGAAGCCTTATGCGGTGACCAATGCATTTAACGGAACACTGGCTTCGACGAGCGGATATGAAACGGGATATGAAGAACCGATATATATCTATGCACCCGACAATCTTAAGAATGCAACAGAGGCTGTAGTAAATAATGTAAATGAAAAAAAGAAGACGGCAACTCTTTATGATACTTCCAAGCTTAAAGGAAAAGACAAATATGCACTTTTTCTTGGCGGAAATTATCCGATCCTTGACATCAAGACGACGGCAGATTCGACAGACAGGCTTCTGATCATCAAGGATTCTTATGCCAATAGTCTGATTCCGTTCCTGATACCTTATTACAGGGAAATTGTGGTTGTCGATCCAAGGTATTATTATGATGATATTGAAAAGGTCATGAAGAAGGATAATATCACAAGTGTATTATTTTTATATAATGGAAATACTTTTGTAAAAGATAACAGTATCAGCGGGGTGTTACAGAATGATTAGGCTGAATAAATATTTAAGCGAAGCCGGTGTGTGCTCAAGAAGAGAGGCGGACCGGCTGATAGAATCTGGCGTTGTAACGGTGGATGGAAAAAATGCCGTACCCGGAATGAAGGTTGAAGACGGACAGGAAGTCTGTGTGGGGAAAAAACGGATAAAAAGCAAGACAAAAAAGACAGTCCTGGCGGTATATAAACCCGCTGGGATTGTTTGCACAGAAGATAAAAGGGAAAAGAAGAATATTATCAGATTCCTGAATTATCCGCTACGCGTGACCTATGCGGGAAGACTGGATAAAGATTCGGAAGGACTTCTGATCATGACCAATGATGGTGATCTGATCAATGGCATGATGCGTGCAAGATTCTCCCATGAGAAAGAATATAAGGTCACAGTTAATAAAGAAATCACACCGGAGTTCATAGAAAAAATGAGTCGCGGAGTACATATCAGAGACAGGGAGAAGAACCTGGATGCGGTGACCAGGCCGTGTAAAGTGAGAAAGAATGGAAAATACACATTTTCCATTATTCTGACGCAGGGCCTTAACAGACAGATCCGCAGGATGTGTGAGGCACTTGGCTATAAGGTGACAACACTGAAGAGAATCCGCATTATGAATGTAGAACTAGGTAATCTGAAACCGGGAGAGGTAAGAGGATTAACAGAACAGGAGTTAAAAGAATTATATGGGACAGTCAAAGAACGAGAGAATGAAAGAACTGGTCAGCCTTCTGAATAAAGCTTCCAGAGCATACTATCAGGAAGCACAGGAGATCATGAGTAATTATGAATATGACAGATTGTATGATGAACTTAAGGAGCTTGAGGATGAGCTTGGTATTACCTTGTCAAACAGTCCGACGGTAAATGTCGGATATGAAGTGGTAAGCGAACTGCCGAAAGAAAGACATGAAAGCCCGATGCTTTCTCTGGATAAGACGAAAGAAGTAGAAGAACTTAAGAACTTTGTGGGAGATCAGAAAGTTCTGATGTCATGGAAGATGGATGGTCTGACGGTTGTACTGACTTATCGTGATGGAAAGCTTTATAAGGCGGTCACCAGAGGTAACGGAGAAGTCGGAGAAGTGATCACGAACAATGCGAAAGTATTCAAAAATGTGCCGGTCCAGATTGCATATCAGGGAGAACTGATCTTAAGAGGAGAAGCAGTCATAGGATATAAGGATTTTGAAAAAATCAATCAGGAGATTGAAGATGTAGATGCCAGGTACAAGAATCCAAGAAATTTGTGCAGCGGTTCTGTCAGACAGCTGAATAACCAGATCACGGCTAAACGTAATGTAATGTTCTATGCATTTACACTGGTGCAGGCAGACGGAGTTGATTTTCAGAATTCCAGAGCCTGTCAGATGGAATGGCTGAAGTCACAGGGATTTACAACAGTGGAGTATTATATGGTGACCAGAGATACTGTTGAGGACGAAGTTGCTAAATTTTCGTCTAAGATCAGTGAAAATGATTTCCCGTCGGATGGACTTGTGTTAACATATGATGATATAGCGTATGGACGGTCGCTTGGAAGAACTGCAAAATTTCCGAGGGATTCTTTTGCGTTCAAATGGCAGGATGAGATCAGAGAGACAGTATTAAGAGAGATTGAGTGGAGTCCGTCGAGAACCGGACTGATCAATCCGGTTGCAATCTTTGATCCGGTAGAACTTGAGGGAACAACAGTAAGCCGTGCAAGTGTTCACAATATCAGTATTATGGAAGAACTGGAACTTGGGATCGGTGACAGGATTGAAGTATATAAGGCTAATATGATCATCCCGCAGATTGCAGAGAATCTGACAAGAAGCGGAGTAAAAGATATTCCGTGTAAATGTCCTGTCTGTCAGGGAGAGACAAAGATCCGGCAGGTCGGCAACGCAAAAGCATTGTACTGTATGAATCCGGAATGTCAGGCGAAGCACGTCAAATCATTTGCACTGTTTGTCAGCAGGGATGCACTTAATATAGAAGGATTATCAGAAGCAACACTGGAAAAATTTATTTCCAGAGGATATATTCATACATTTGCAGATATCTTCCATCTGGATCAATACAAAGAAAAAATTCAAAAGATGGAAGGATTCGGAGAAAAATCATATAAAAAACTGACAGAAAGTATAGAAAAGGCAAGAACGACGACCCTGCCGAGAGTCATTTATTCTCTGGGAATTGCAGGAATCGGACTTGCCAATGCAAAAGTTATTTGCAGAGAATTAAAATATGATGTAGAATCTCTTCTGAAGGTTTCGGAAGAAGAATTAAATGAGATTCAGGGAGTCGGAGAGGTTCTGGCAAAAGCGTTCGTCGGATATTTTGCAGATGCAAAACATGTGGAGAATTTCAGAAGGCTTTTAAATGAGCTGACCATTCCGGAAGAGACTGTAACAAAACAGCAGATTTTTGAAGGCGTTAATTTTGTAATTACCGGAAGCGTAAAGCATTTTGCCAATCGTGGAGAAGTAAAAGAGCTGATTGAAAGTCTGGGTGGAAAAGTGACTGGATCAGTCACATCAAAGACAAACTATCTGATCAATAATGATGTGACGAGTACGTCATCCAAGAATAAAAAAGCGAATGAGCTGGGAATACCGATTATTTCAGAAGAGACATTTCTGGAACTGGTAAATCAGGGGGAAGCATAAAAGCAGGATAAAAGTCAGAGTGAAATGCGTAAACTACGTTAAGAAGGAGAGAATAATGGCAAATCAGGATGATAACAACAATCAGGAAATTGAAAAAGTAGAAGATGTAGAGGTTGAGACAACAAAGAATACATCTGATACAGATAATAAGAAACAAAATAATGACGATGAATATGAAAAAGTCTGCTTTATCTGCAGACGTCCAGAGAGCGTTGCAGGAAAAATGATTGAACTTCCGAATCATATCTGTGTCTGCAATGACTGTATGCAGAAAAGCTTTGATGCAATGTCAAATGGCCCGATTGATTACAGTCAGCTGATGAATATTCCGGGAGTACAGGTATTTAATATGGCTGATATGGAACAGAGTGTTCCAAAGCAGCAGAAGATCAAAAAGAAAAAAGAGGGCGAAGAATATAAACCATTAGTAGATATCAAGAATCTTCCGGCACCACATAAGATCAAGGCAAAACTGGATGAGTATGTGGTAGGTCAGGAATATGCAAAGAAAGTTATGTCTGTAGCTGTTTATAATCATTATAAACGTGTGGCTACTGATTCTATGGATGATATTGAGATTGAAAAGTCCAATATGCTCATGATCGGACCTACAGGTTCCGGTAAGACGTATCTGGTAAAAACACTGGCAAAGATTCTGGATGTACCGCTTGCGATCACAGATGCGACTTCACTTACGGAAGCCGGATATATCGGAGATGATATTGAGAGTGTGGTTTCCAAACTGCTTGCAGCTGCAGATAATGATGTAGAGAAGGCAGAACAGGGAATCATCTTTATCGATGAGATCGATAAGATCGCAAAGAAGAAGAATTCAAGTCAGAGAGACGTAAGCGGTGAGTCGGTACAGCAGGGAATGTTAAAACTTCTTGAAGGAAGCGATGTAGAAGTACCTGTCGGCGCAACCAGTAAAAATGCCATGGTTCCGCTTACAACCGTGAATACAAGAAATATTCTCTTCATCTGCGGCGGAGCGTTCCCGGATCTTAACGGAATCATCAAAGAGCGTCTGACCAAACAGGCAGCAATTGGTTTTGGAGCAGACTTAAGAGACAAGTATAATAACGATAAAGAGATACTGAAGAAAGTAACAACAGAAGATTTACGTGCATTTGGAATGATTCCTGAGTTCTTAGGACGTCTGCCGATCGTGTTCACTTTACAGGGGATGAGTGAAGAGATGCTGGTAGAGATTTTAAAAGAACCTAAGAATGCAATATTAAAACAGTATCAGAAACTGCTGGCATTGGATGAGGTAAAACTGGAATTCAATGACGATGCCCTTCATGCAATTGCGAAGAAGGCATTGAAGAAAGATACCGGAGCAAGAGCACTTCGTGCGATCATTGAAGAATTCATGCTGGATATCATGTATGAAATCCCGAAGGATGACAATATCGGAGAGGTTATCATCACGAAGGAATATATCGAAGGAACCGGAGGACCGGTAATTATGTTGAGAGGTCAGGAAGTACCAAGACTTCAATAATACATTTTACATATAGACTATTATATAATTTTTTTACTTGGAGAAGAATGGAGGAAAGACAGCGATGGGGGAATTATCAGCTATTCCAATCTGGCTCTGCATACCCTTTGCAGGGCTGTTGCTTAGTATTGCGGTAATGCCGCTGTTCAAGCCGGACTGGTGGGAAAAACATCAGCCGCTGGCAGTTGCATTCTGGTCAATCTTGTTTATTATTCCTTTTACAGCGAAATATGGAATATTTACAATGAGTGAGACTGTTCTGGAATGTGTGGTAAATGATTATCTGACATTTATCGTTTTACTGTTTGGATTATTCTGTGTAGCAGGTAACATTACGATTGACGGTGAATTTGCCGGATCACCGAGGATTAATACGGCGTTGTTTGTTTTTGGTACACTGCTTTCCAGTGTGATCGGAACTACAGGATCAAGTATGCTTCTTGTACGTCCGTTTATTAAGATGAATTCATGGAGAAAGAGAAAGAGTCATATCATGATCTTCTTTATCTTCCTGATCTCTAATATGGGAGGATGTCTGACACCGATCGGAGATCCGCCACTTCTGATGGGATTCATGCGTGGGGTACCTTTTTTCTGGAGTATGAAGTTATTCCATATTCTGGTTTTTAATATGGTGATCCTTCTGGTGATATTCTATTTCCTGGACAGAAGAGCATACAGAAAAGATATTGCAGAAGGAAGAAAACCGGATATCAGAGAGCCGGGAACACATTTTAAAATTGTAGGACTTCATAATCTTATCTATGTAGCGATGATCGTCGGAGCCGTGATCTTAAGTGGAACACTTCCGGGAATGTCCGCATTCCAGAATGCAGACGGAACCGTAAAAGGACTTCATATCCTTGGAGAAGTTACACTTGGATTCCCGTCAATAATTGAGGTTGTGATCATCCTTCTGGCTGCATTCTTATCGTTTAAGACGACGAACGAAGAAGTCCGTATCCGTAACCACTTTACCTGGGGGGCGATCCAGGAAGTTGCGGTTCTGTTTATCGGAATCTTTATTACTATGCAGCCGGCACTTATGATCCTGAAAGCGAATGGAGCGGAGCTTGGAATCAGCAAACCATTCCAGATGTTCTGGGCTACAGGAGCTCTGTCAAGTTTTCTTGATAATACGCCGACATATCTTGTGTTCCTTACAACAGCAGGAGCACTTGGATTCAAGGGCGGTGTGGCAACAACGCTTGGTGCTGTTCCGGTTAAGATGCTGGAGGCAATCTCGTGCGGTGCTGTATTCATGGGAGCAAATACATATATAGGAAATGCACCGAACTTTATGGTAAAATCTATGTCGGATGAAAACGGTGTGCGTATGCCGTCGTTCTTCGGATATATGGCATGGTCACTGACATTTTTGATACCGGTATTTATTATCGATATGTTGATATTCTTTTTATAGAAGGGGGTGCGGAAAATGCAGGAGAATAAGAATAAATATTATGACATTGCAGAACGGATCTATGATCTGGACGGAGAAGTATATGAATGTGTAGGATCTTCTCTGGGCCGTACCTTTACAGGAGATAAACGTGCCTGTGTGGACAATTTGGTTATGCTGATGCGTACCAAGCCGCAGGGACATCTTCTTAGAAGTGAGCTGGCATTGATCAGTAACATGGCACGTACGATCCGAAAGGATGAAGACCGTTCCAGACTGATGAAAAAATACGATGAGATATTAAAGGAAATAGCAGAGCTTCCTGCAAGTTTCGGTAAGGTTGAAATTCTGGATGAAAACAGGGCGAAGTTGAATACAGCGAATCTGCGTCAGAAGTTTTCAAAAGACGATCATCTTATTATTTGTATCGGAAGAACGCAGGGGAGTGCCGGAAATGATATTGGATTTGCACTGGCAGATGCACTTAGAATCAACTACTATGATGCAGAAATCTTTAATGAAGTATTAAGAAGACTGGATGCGGAGAAGGATTCTGTGACAGATGTGGCGGATCTGGGAACGGATCTGATCGAGAACAAATATCAGGGATCTGGAAGGACGATCAAAGAGCGTCTGAAAGACTTTGACCGCTATCATGGATTGACAAGAGAAGACGCAATCTTCTTCAATCAGAGTGACCTGATCTGCAAAATGGCAAAAGAAGAAGATTTTATTGTAATGGGTAGATGTGCAGATGTGATACTTGCGAATAACCATATTCCACATATCAGTATTTTTATTACGGCACCGTTCGAACAGCGTGTGCGTCGTATTATGGAGGTCAATGATCTGGATCATAAGAAAGCGGTACGTCTGCTTAAAAAGCTGGATCGTCAACATGCAAGATATTACAATTATTATACCGGTCAGAAATGGGGAGATGCTATGAACTATGATATCTGTTTTAACAGTGCAAGTTATGGTATTGAAGAGTCGGTAGACATTATTGAACGTATGCTGAACCAGAATACGAATTCATAATAAAAGATTAATGAATGACAGGGAACCTTTCATATACATAAAACAAATGTATATGAAAGGTTTTTTTGATTTGGAAGAGAACTGTAAAGAAAAGATTATTTCCGAAGATTACTGGGATTTTATTATTCCATTATACAGAGATGAGGAACTTAAGGAAGTGAATCCGGAAAATGCGTGTATTCAGGAGATGGATTTTGGATATAAAAGTGTATCTGTAGACAGAAGGATTCTGCTTCCATTATCGTTCAGAGAATATTGGTACAGTACGATCCCAAAATGTTATACACTTCTGGATATGCAGCCGTTAGATGCAGCGGGAATTATTACATTGCAGAACTATCCGACACTTCAGCTGATGGGGGATGGGATCATGATCGGCTTTTTAGATACCGGGATAGATTATCAGAATCGTGTGTTTCGCAATCTGGACGGGACGACACGGATTGTGGGAATCTGGGATCAGACGATTCAGACGGGAAGAACACCACAGGGGCTTTATTATGGAACGGAATATACGGAAGAAATGATCAATGCAGCACTTAGATCGGAGGATCCGCTTCAGATAGTACCGAGTGTGGATACAGACGGACATGGAACATTTGTTGCAAGTGCGGCTGCAGGAGGAGCAGAAGTTGGAAAACAGTTTCTCGGGGCCGCACCGGAGGCTTCTATTGCAATGGTCAAATTAAAGCCGGCAAAAAATTATCTGAAAGAATTTTTCGCAATAGCACAGGATGCCGTATGTTATCAGGAAAATGATATTATGCTGGGACTCCGCTATCTGAATGACCTGGCAAGAAAACAGGGAATGCCGTTAGTGATCTGTGTAGCCCTCGGAACAAGCTTTGGAGGACATAACGGAGATTCTATTCTGGCAGATATATTGGACATTTATGCGACGGTAAGAAACAGGTGTGTTGTAGTCGGAACAGGCAATGAGGCGGCCAGAAGACATCATTATTTTAACCGTTTTACGGATGCACAGGATATGAGGACAGCAGAAATCCGGGTAGGAGAAGGGACACAGTCTTTTACCGTTGAATTATGGAGTACACTTCCGAATATCGTAATGGTGTCGGTTACTTCGCCGTCTGGAGAGCGTACGGGGATGATTCCGATACGTCTGGGGTATCTGTTTGATTTTTCATTTACATTTGAACGGACAACGATTACTGTGGAATACAGATTATTACAGAGGAATAATGATGCACAGCTGGTATTTATAAGGTTTCAGAATGCGGTTCCCGGAATATGGAAAATAGATATAAAGCCGGCGATGCAGACAACCGGAGATTTTCACATATGGCTTCCGATGGAAGAATTCCTGGAGGGAGAGGTATATTTTCTGGAATCAAATCCCGACACTACATTTACAGAGCCTTCAGGAGGAAGAAATACAATGACTGTGGCTTTTTATAACAGCAGGGAGAATGGAGTTGATATTAATTCGGGCAGGGGGTATACTAGAGATGAAAAAATAAAACCGGATTATGCTGCGCCGGGAGAAGCGGTCACAGGAGCAGTACCTGGCGGGGAATTTAAGAATCGGACCGGTTCGAGCGCCGCAACAGCGATTGCAGCAGGCGGATGTGCCCTGATCATGGAATGGATCAGTGAGCAGCCGGGGGCAAGAGGAGTGTCGTCCAGTCAGGTCAGAAATATTATCGTGATGGGAACACAAAAGCTTCCGGGAATAGAATATCCGAATACACAATGGGGATATGGGACGATGAATTTGTACCGATCATTGGATATTTTAAGACAGCTGTAAAGAAGAACGAGATAAGGAGAGGATACTAATGGCAGATTTTTTTGAAGAATTCGGCAGAATGGTTTCAGATGTTGCTAGTGACATCACAAAGAAGACAGGAGATACTCTGGAAATCCAGAAGATTAAAAGCAATGTTCGTTCGTTAAAGAGAGCGAATGAAAGAGATCTTGCAGATATCGGACGTATGGTATATGAAAAATTCCAGAGTGGAGAAGTGTCAGACATGGATTATGTAACGCTCTGCGAAGAGATAGAAAAACGTGACGAAGAGATAGAAAAACAGGAAGAAGAGATCGTAAAGATCCAGGGAGAAGTATAAATGCGTACACGCATACCCGGTGCGGTCGGAACACTGTTCGCTCTTGATATGGCTGTAAAACAGTACATAGAAGAGAATGTAAGCGAGACGGAAGAAAAAAGTCTCTGTGGGACAGGGATTCTGATCAGAAAAGTATATAATAAAGGATTTGCATTTAACTCTATGGATTCCGAACCGGAAAAAGTAAAGAAAGCGTCGGTGATGACGACAGCAGCGATCGGACTTCTGACAATTATAGAAGCTTTTAGGGAAGGGCATATGCTTAGTAAGATAGCCCTGACATTCTTAAGCGCAGGAGCTTTAAGCAATACTTATGACCGTGTTGTCAGAGGAAAGGTAGTGGATTATATCGGTATTAAATCCAGTCACAAAATACTGGGCAATATAACCGCCAATCTGGCAGATATCTATATTTTGCTCGGTTCTGTATTTGCATTTTTGAAAAAGAAAATAGATTAGGGCACAGGGAATAATCTGGAAAAATAACGAACCCTGTCATCTTTCAGGTGGCTTCACATAAAGTTAGTGAAGACACCCGGAAGATGACAGGGTTCGTTGTTTGTCGCCATGCGGTTCGAAAGAAGCCGCCAGATAAATCTAAAATAGAGCATGAAAAAAGCGGGTGATGGGAATCGAACCCACGTATCCAGCTTGGAAGGCTGGTGTTCTACCATTGAACTACACCCGCATAGCGTATCGGGGTGACAGGATTCGAACCTGCGACCTCCTGGTCCCAAACCAGGCGCTCTAGCCAAGCTGAGCCACACCCCGTTATTTAATGTGTCCTTAGGACAAGTAGTATGATATCATGATAAAATGTAAAAAGCAAGTAAAAAATGAAAAAAATTGAAAAAAGTCATAATTATATAAAAAAACGACACAAATACGAAAAGTCAGAATCAATATTAAGGAAATGATAAGTTGTATCCGCTGGAATGCTGTTGTATAATTAAGAACGATGTCGAGAAAATAGATTATTATTAAGAGGACTGAATTGACAGATGAAGGAGACTAATAACGTAGAACAACGACCAAGAACTTCTCTTTCAAAAGGTGCAAGAAGAAATCAGGTATTAAGGCGTATAACAGTAGTCGGTGTGATAGCAGCAGTAATAACTGCTGCTTTTGCTGGCTATTGTCTGCACCGTGAACGTGTAGAAGAAAAACAGAAAGCAGAAGAGCTCAGAAAAGAAAAGCAGGATAAAAAAGAGGCGGCAAAAGTAAAGTCAAAGCCGGAAACTGCCGAACAGAAATTGGAACGTATACGAAAGCAGGCAACGGAACACGGATATCCGAAAAATGTGATTGAACTGTTGGATAAAAATGTGGAAACAGTAGATTTTGTGGCCGATTATGAAAAGAAAAAAGATAAGCCGTATGCAGATACGATAGGAAAAGATCTTTCGCAGGGAGGGATACCGGAACTTTTGCAGTGGGATGAACGATGGGGGTATGCTCCATACGGAACCAGTATAGTAGCGGCAAGTGGATGCGGACCGACCTGTATGGCGATGGTAGCAGCCGGACTGAATCAGGATGCGTCGATCACTCCGGCAAAGGTAGCTGCTTACGGAACGGAACATGGTTATGTGGACGAAGAGAATAACACGTACTGGAGATTCATGGATGAAGCCGGAGCAAACTGGAATCTTAACAGTACTGCAGGTCTTTTGTCAGAAGAGCAGGTAGCTTTAGAACTTTCGCAGGGACATCCGATCATATGCAGTGTCGGTCCGGGAGATTTTACCAAGATTGGACATTTTATCGTACTGACAGGTTATGAGAATGGCAATGTGAAAGTGAATGATCCGTTCAGCATAAAGAATTCGAAAGCAACATGGGTATTTGCCAATATCAAAGACCAGATAAAAGCGATGTGGGTATTTTCAAAAAAATAGCGATCAGACGGCAGGCGCCGGTGGAAGATCGTTTTCGGGAAACAGGAGAGAAAGATATGAGATATGATTTTACAAAGATTATAGACAGGCATGGAAAAGATGCGATTGCAGTAGACGGACTTGGAAAGAATCCGGGATTTGCACCGGAACCGCCAAAAGACGGATTTGATGTGATCCCGATGTGGGTGGCAGACATGAACTTTGAAACTGTCCCAACGATTCCAAAAGCGATCATGGACAGGGCAGCACATCCGGCATATGGATATTTCAGTCCGGTGGAAGAGTATTATGATTCGATCATACGCTGGCATAAGATCCGCAATAATGTAGAAGGACTGATGCCGGAATATATCGGATATGAGAACGGAGTATTAGGCGGAGTAATCTCTGCTCTGACAGCTTTTGCCGCACCGGGAGATGCTGTACTTCTTCACAGCCCGACTTACATCGGATTCACCAAATGCATTACAGAGAATGGATACAAGATTGTACACAGTCCGCTCAAAAAAGACGAAAAAGGAATCTGGCGGATGGATTATGAAGACATGGATGCCAAGTTAAAGGCAAATAACATCCATGTAGCAATCTTCTGTAGTCCGCATAATCCGACCGGACGTGTATGGGAGCGCCGAGAGATTGAAGAGGCGATGGAAGTATATAAGAACAATGAATGTGTAGTGATCGCAGATGAGATCTGGTCAGATTTGATCTTAAAAGGCAGCCAGCACATTCCGACACAGTCGATCAGTCCGGATGCAAGAAACCGTACGATTGCATTGTATGCACCGAGTAAGACATTTAACCTGGCAGGTCTGGTAGGAAGTTATCATATAATCTTCAACAAAATGCTGCGTGACCGGGTGGAGGCAAAATCAAGAAAATCACATTATAATACAATGAATGTATTATCTATGCATGCGCTGATCGGGGCTTACGAGGCAGAAGGATATACCTGGGTCAATGAGCTTTGCCAGGTATTATCTGAAAATGTTGATTATGCAGTGAATCATATCCGTGACTACTACAGAGGAATTGAAGTAAGTAAGCCGCAGGGAACTTATATGTTGTTCCTGGACTGCGAAGACTGGTGTGAGGAAAATTATAAGTCACTGGATGAGCTGTTAAAAGCAGGATGGGACGTAGGCGTTGCGTGGCAGGACGGAAGACCGTTCCACCAGAAATATGGAATCCGTATGAATCTTGCATTACCGCTTGGCAGAGTAAAAGAAGCATTCGAGCGTCTGGATGAGTACGTATTTCATGTGTAAATATCTGGAAAATATACAGAAATAAAAAGTATAATGCTGTAGATTCCAAAGGAAAATACAGCATTTATTAAGAATGAGAGAAGTGAGAAAATTTGGATAATATAATTGTATCGTTTAATGTAATTGCACCGGTATTTTTTCTTATGGTATTAGGATATTTTCTGGTCAATTATACATCTCTGGCGGACGGAAAGCTTACAAAACAGGCAAATGCCATTGTGTTTAAGATATTTTTACCATGTATGTTATTCTACAATGTCTACCAGAGTGATATCGGTTCTGAGATACATAGCAGGATCAGGCTGTGCATCTGGGCAGCAGGGGGACTTCTGATACTGTTCGTATTGTTGTGTCTGATCGTTCCAAGGATCGTAACACAGGAAAATCAGCAGGGTGTAGTTATCCAGGGAATTTTCCGGAGCAATTATGTGATCTTCGGAGTTGCAGTCGTACAGAATATGTATGGACCGAAAAGTACGACGACAGCGGCAATTTTAAGTGCCATCCTGGTACCGATGTATAATTTCCTTGCAGTAGTCGCGCTGTCAATCTTCGGTGAAAAAAGGGAAAATGACTGGAAAAAGATCATTCTGGATATTATAAAGAATCCACTGATCATATCTTCGGTATTAGGGATTATATTTTCACTTCTTGGGATCAGACTTCCGACAGCTGTCGATACAACGGTTCAGGATCTGGCCAAATTATCAACACCAATTGCGTTTATGATTCTGGGTGGTGATCTGGACTTTTCAAAAGTAAAAGGAAACTTAAAAACAGCATTTGTGGTATTGACGATCAAGATGGTAATCTTGCCGCTTATCATGATTCCGATGGTGGTTATGATGGGTTACCGGGATGCGGACCTGTTGTCCGGGGTGCTGGCATATCAGACGCCGGTTGCAGTATCCAGCTATATCATGGCGCAGCAGGCGGGAGCGGATGGACAGCTTGCCGGGCAGCTGGTTGTGTTCTCATCGGTGCTTTCGATATTTACGTTGTTTGTGACGATATTCATATTGCGGACGATGGGGCTCCTTGCGGTTTAGTATCATAAAAGTAATCACTCTCTTTCAAAAAAATCTTCTTGAAAAGTTGATTTACCAGGTTAATAGGAATAAAATTATGAAATGAGTATTTCTAAAGACAAGGACGTTACAACATGGAGAGAGATTTAACAACAGGAAGTGTATTTAAGACAGTCATTTATTTTTCACTGCCATATCTGTTATCGTACTTTTTACAGACGTTATATGGTATGGCAGATTTATTTATTGTCGGTCAGTTTGGCGGGGTCAGCAGTACGACGGCGGTATCGATCGGAAGCCAGATCATGCATATGCTGACAGTTATGATCGTAGGGCTTGCGATGGGAGCGACGGTTATGATCGGGCGCTGCATCGGTGCAAAAGATTATAAGAAAGCATCGGAGACAATTGGAAACACGGCAACGATGTTCATGGGAATTGCGATCATACTTATGATCGTATTACTGGCGGCAGTCAGACCGATCGTCAGTGTGATGTCGACACCGGCCGAGGCAGTAGAAGGAACGATCCGTTATCTGACAATCTGCTTTATCGGGATTCCTTTTATTACAGCTTATAATATTATCAGTGCAATCTTCCGTGGAATCGGTGATTCCAAAAGTCCAATGTACTTTATTGCAGTAGCATGCGCAGCGAATATCGGTCTGGATTATCTGTTCATCGGAGTCATGGGACTGGATGCGGCCGGAGCAGCATTTGGAACGACCATCGCACAGGCAGTCAGTGTCATTGTTTCACTTACCGTGGTCATAAAAAAGGGCACAGGGATCAAATTAAGAAAATCGGATCTTCGTCCGAAGAAACATACGATGAAAAACATATTGAAAGTCGGTGTGCCGGTTGCACTGCAGGATGGATTTATCCAGATATCGTTTATTGCAATCACAATATTTGCCAACCAGCGTGGATTAAATGATGCGGCGGCGGTAGGTATTGTGGAAAAGATCATAGGGATTCTGTTCCTGGTACCGTCTTCTATGTTGTCAACGATATCGGCACTGGCATCGCAGAATATTGGTGCAGGCAAGCATGACCGTGCACGTCTGACATTGCGGTATGTATTATGTATGACAGTAGGATATGGATTAGTTGCGGCAACGATTGTGCAGTTTGTATCTGTTCCGTTTGTTGGACTATTCACGAATGACGGGGCAGTACAGATACTTGGAGGACAGTATTTACGAAGTTATGCATGGGACTGCGTATTTGCAGGAGTGCATTTCTGTTTAAGTGGATATTTTTATGCATATGGCTTGTCTATCGTATCATTTATCCACAATTCCATATCTATCGTATGTGCCAGAATTCCACTGTCTTATTATGCGGCAACGCATTTTCCAGATACATTATTTCCGATGGGGTGTGCGGCACCGGCAGGATCGATGGTGTCTATTGTCATCTGTGTCGGGGTGTTTGTATGGATGAATAAACACACGGAAAAATATATGGAAAGAACGTAGTGATCGGAGAGAAAATATATGACGATTGGAATTATAGAAGACGACACATTATTACATCAGGCACTCAAAACAGCACTGCAAAACGCAGGCTATCAGACCGTATCCGCATATACAAAACAAGAGGCTCTTACTACAATTACAGGCAGTGAGAGCCTTCTTCTCATTGACATTGGACTTCCGGACGGCAATGGACTTGCATGTTACAAAAAGATCCGGGAAAAGGCAGAGATACCGGCCATTTTCCTGACAGCAAGAGACGAAGAAACGGATATGTTGATAGCATTTGACACAGGAGCAGACGATTATGTGGTAAAACCATTTTCCATGAAAGTGCTTCTAAAGCGCATAGAGGCAGTGATCGGACGGAACAACAGAGAAAAACAACTGGCATGCGGAGAAATAATATTATTTCCTGATAAGAAGCAAGTATACAAGAACGAAAAGGAAATTATCCTTACAGCCAGAGAATATCAGTTACTGGAATATCTGATGTACAATCAGGGAAATGTACTGACGAAAGAAAATATCCTGGAATATGTATGGGGACTGGATGGCCAGTTTGTAGTGGATAATACCGTCAGTGTTACGATCAACCGGCTGCGGAAAAAGATAGAAACAGATGCAGGATCACCGATATATCTGAAAAATGTATTTGGATTGGGATACAAGCTGGAGTGCGTCTGAAAAAGTAATGGCAGATACAAAAAGGAAGAGAAAAGAATGAATATCATAATAATCGTAGTGGCAGTAACGGCAGGAGTAATTCTGGGTGGAACTGCCATATATGTTTATCAGGGAAAATGCAGACAGAAAGAACTTAAGTTATTGGCAGAATGTATGGAAAAGATATTGCGAGAGGAAAAGATCCGGGAAACAAAAGCAGGAGAAGAGACATTATATGCAAGACTGGAATCCAGACTGGTAAGGATCCAGGAAATGTTAAATGGACGGACAGAAGTGGCGGAAAAAAGTAAAGATGAGATCCAGAAGCTGATCTCGGAGATTGCACACCAGATGCGGACACCCCTTGCTAATATCCGGACATATCAGGAATTATTAGAGGAAGAATGGAGTAAAAACGGGACAAAGAGAGAAAAAAATGTGGATAACTATCTAAATGCAATGAGATCCGGAGAACAACAACTGGAATTCCTGACAGAGGGATTCGTGAAGATGTCCAGACTTGAGCAGAACATGATTCAGGTACGAAAAGAAGAGACAGATCTGTTAAAGACCGTGAGAAACTGTCTTGGAAGAATTCAAAAGCGGGCAGAAGAAAAACAGATTGCATTTAGGATAGAGCTGCCGCAAGAAGTCAACTGTCCGCATGATGCCAACTGGATTGGGGAAGCAATCGATAATGTTCTGGATAATGCCGTGAAATACAGCCGGCCTGGCGGAATCATAGAAATGAGAATCCAGAAGAATGAAATGCATGCAAAGATTACTGTAAAAGATAATGGGCTTGGAATTGAAAAGGGAGAAGAGCATAAGATTTTCCAGAGATTCTACAGAGGAAAGAACGTGACCACACAGAAAGGTTATGGAATCGGACTTTATCTGGCGAGAAAAATTATCGGCCTTCATGGCGGATTTATGATTGCAAAAAACAGATATTCGGAAAAAGGTCTGATGATCGAGATAAATCTTCCAGTCTGTTAGAAGTTTGTTAGATTTGTCCTGTATGCTGTATGAGACAAGTGAAAGTTCCGATACGAAACGGACACAATTATAAGCAAGGAGAAAAAATCTTATGGAAATGATAAAAGCAGCAGGATTAAAGAAATATTATGTGACAGATAATTACGAAGTCCATGCGCTGGACGGAGTGAGTCTGTCCGTAGAAGAAGGGGAATTCCTGGCAATTATCGGTACATCAGGAAGCGGGAAGACGACATTACTTCAGATCCTGGGCGGCCTGGATGAACCCACTGCAGGTGGCGTCTGGATACGCGGCAACAGTCTGAAAGATATGACGGAAGATGAACGCACGATATTCAGGAGAAGGAATATCGGATTCGTATTTCAACAGTATAATCTGATCCCTGTTATCAATGTATATGAGAATATCGTACTTCCGCTCAGACTGGACGGTGCAGAGATTGATGAAAAATTGCTGGAAGATATTGTCAGAACGTTAAAGATTGGAGAAAAGTTAGAGAATCTCCCGGAAGAACTGTCCGGCGGACAACAACAACGAGTGGCAATTGCAAGGGCGTTAATGGTAAAGCCGGCAGTACTTTTATGTGACGAGCCAACAGGAAATCTGGACTCTGTCACAAGTATGGAAGTAATTTCATTGTTGAAGACTTGTGCAGCAAGATTTCACCAGACGGTGATTGTTGTGACTCATCAGGAAGCGATCGCACAGATGGCAGACCGTATCCTGCGCGTAGAAGACGGGAAATTATACAATGCGGAGGTGTAATGAAATGAATGGATTTACACCGAACAATAATACGAACGTGATCTGGCTGCTTTCGGAAGCTATCAGAAAATGTAATAAAAGCAGAAACCGGATTCTTATGGGAGCAGTCGTTTTATGTATTCTTACACTGACATTTGTCTTTGGAACGGCTTACGGAAAAATAAATGCAGAATATACGAAAAATATTCGGATGGATGGAACAACGGCATCCACTTACATAGAAGAGGGAACAAAGCAGCAATATGAAAAAGCACGTTCCTTAGGATATGTAAGAGAAACCGGAAGAAGAATGAAAATGGGTGAAGCCACAGAATCCGGAAAGAAAGAATCTATCTGTTCCATACAAGTGCTGGATCAGACTGCATGGGAAAAGATGATGAAGCCCGCCTATACCGGTGTCCATGGAACCTATCCCAAAAAGCAGCAGGAAATCATGCTTCCGGTAAAGATATTAAAAAAGCTTGGAATTGATAATCCGAAAAGAGGGATGAAGATAGCACTTGCTATATCGATCAGCTTTTTTCAGACAGAAAAAGAAGAGTTCAAATTATCAGGCTGGTACAGTGCTTATACAGAAGATAATGGAAGAAGCAAAGCAATCGGATATGTGTCAGAAAAGAAACTGAAGGACTGGGGTTATGATATTAAAGATGGTTCGGATATTCTGATCTGTCCGGCGAATGACATGGACTGGAAAGATACAGAAGAAAAATTATATGAAGATGTACCGATGAAAGACAATTCCCAACAGATCATTGCGACAGATACAGCGAAGAACCGGGCTGTAAAAGAGGTGACAGGAAGTTACGGGATGGCAGCAGTGGAGGCAGTTGTGATTATCTGTGGAATGTTTTTGCTTGTCTACAATGTGATGCAGATCTCCATGGCAGGCGATATCCGTCAGATGGCGCTGCTCCATACGATCGGTACAACGAAAAAGCAGCTCCGTAAGATCTATATCCGGCAGATCATGCGGACGATAGTGCCGGGAGGTATTGCAGGTATAGGTTTGTCGGTTGTGTTATTGCGATATCTGATACCGCAACTATTGGGCAGACAGTATCTGAATGGATATGGAGGCGCAGAAGAACTGCAGATCTTTCGGGTGGAAATCTTGTTGTTAGCGGTAGTCTTCACGTTGTTGGTAATCTTGGGTGCATCGGAACAGGTGATCTGGCAGACGGTAAACAGAACCTGTATAGAGGGAATGCATTACACGGAGCAGAAGGGAAGCAAGAAACAACAGCATGGAAAAGCAGGTCATGCAGATAAAGGAGCAGTCTTAAACAAGAAAAAAAGAAGCGAAACACAGGAACTGTGCTTTATGGCATGGAAGAACGTCACAAGATACAGGCAGGGATTTGTCATTACAGTTAGTTCATTGTTCCTCGGAATAGAAATGTTCCTGATTGTCATGGTGATCACAGATGGAAGTGATTATGCGAATATCATTAATCAGAGACCGGATTTCCTGATCGCAGGGGAATTCAGTGAGTCTGCACAAAAAGATGGAAGCGGGACAGAATATCAGACACAGTCGCCGGATCAAGATCCACTGAGATCAGAAGGAAATAATTTCGAATTATTATATGACAATGACTACGATGAGTTTTCACCGATATCAAAAAAAGTGCGGAAACAATTATGGAATCTTGACGGTGTGAAGAAGAAGGAATCCTACATAACCGAAGGAGCATACGTGCTTTCCGTCATATCCAGAGATGGAATACGCCCGCTGGAAGAGGATACTTATCTGGGAAACAATGTAGAATATGCGGAAGAAATCAGTATTGATTATGCTTCCGGGGCAAAGATGATCAAAGGCCTGGATGCTGATACCGTTCAGATTGTCAGCGAAAATGAGATAAAAGCATTAGAAACATATGTAGAGGAAAACAAGCTGAAAGTCGATATGGACAGTCTGAAAAACGGAACAGGAGTAATGATCATCCATGATCATAAGCTGTCACAAAAGCAGGGAAGACAGGCAGAAAAAGCAGTGGGAGAAACGGTATGTTTATCTCCTTTAAAGAATAAAGAAACGTGTATCCGGTGGAATTCCATGACGGACAAAGAAAGAGACAAGGAAGATGAGATAATAAAAGCAGAAACGCCGTCTACAGAATATACGTTAAGCGGCTATCTGGATAATCAGGCAGATGACTTCCCGGAGATCCACCAGACCTGGCATGGTGCAGAAGGAGATATCTATTATCTGGTCAGTGAAAAAGGATTTAACCGTTTACCTACGAAGAGAAAGACATTTTGCATGGAATTAAACGTAGAGAAAAAGAAAGAAAAAAAGATCATGTATGAAATCCAGAAGATTCTTTCGGCAGAAAATCAGCGGCGGAAAAGCAATACACAGACAAGCCTGGACGGCGAAGGAGAAGCAGGCATTTTTTACATTGCAAGATCAGATCTTATGCAGAAAAATGCAGACTACATCCGGGGAAACAGAATTATGTTCGGAAGTATCAGTGTAATATTATTGTGTGTCGGACTGGTTAATTATTTTAATATTATGTTTACAGGAATTGTGGGCAGGAAAAAAGAACTGGAGATTATGAGAAAGATTGGAATGACACGCCGGCAGGAAAGAAAGCTGTTATTGCTGGAAGGCAGCTATTATGTACTGCTTATCGCAGGCCTTGTAGCGTCAGTTGGATCAATCATACTAAAAGGAATCAACGTTTATATGAGAAAACAGCTTTCTTATTTTACCTTTCATTATCCGGTAGGAGCGATTGCAGGAAGTATTGTAATTATGGAAATAGTGTGCGTTATAATTTGTAACTTACTTATATTGAAAAAAATGAAAAAGTAGGTTAAATAAATAATTTCACCAACCGCGTTTTATCCAGCACAAAAATCGATACATCCATAAAAAGATGCGCCAGTAGCGTACTAAGGATCACACCGTTGGAAGTCAACAGGAATCCACAGTGGAATCCATACCAGCATACGATGGCGGAATAACTTCCCATCAGTACCAGAAGCGGCAGATTTCTTGCGACACCCTGCAGTGTTTCTTTGATATCTTCCAGTGTAGAATCAAAGTACAGGAAACGGCCGACTGCCAGTGTGATAAAATACATGATCAGTGAATCATAGTTCGAATCATGGTAGATGAACTTGATATATAATAAGATCAGAATAATATAAAAGGCAGAGATCAGTCGCACGGACGCCTTTTGTCTGGTCGGAATTGCAGTTAACGGAACGAACAGGATATCGAACCAGTTTGTCATAAATACAGAAAATACCAGAAATAAAAGTAAGATAATGTTCTGGTATTTCTGCCAGTAAAAGGCAGCCTGTGGGATCCGCTCATCGATAATATAATAAAGAGACAGGAACAACAGTACCGAAGTACTGGAAAATACCATCTCATAAAAGCTTTCAATAAGCGAGATTTCTTTTACTTTGTGGATATGGTTCAGCTTCCGGATCTGTTTTGGCGTCAGATCCTGTGTATTAAGTTTATAGTGTTTCTTAAGCTTTGCTGCCAGAACAACGATCGCAAGCACTGCGATCAGGCAGAGCAGGGAGACAAGCATGAAGCCTCCGGCATTCTTAAAGTTAAAATAATGAATCAGATAATATTGGAACATATCATATACCTTCTTTGATGTAATATTTTTTCGGTTACATATTGTAGCACTTTGAAAAAATATTGCAAATAGGAGAATTAGTAGTGGCAGGTCTTGTAGATATGAAATTGAGTTAAATGTCAAAAAAATTAAAAAAATTTAAAAAAGTACTTGCATTTCATAAAATTCCATGCTACTATAAATGAGCATTGTTGATGCGGGTGTAGTTCAATGGTAGAACACCAGCCTTCCAAGCTGGATACGTGGGTTCGATTCCCATCACCCGCTTTTTTGCTACCCTTTTTTATGAAGGGAGATATGTTGGCATTTACGGCTATGATTTCCTGGGGCTTCTATTCCGCAATCATCAAGAAAATCGGTGAATGGGATTATCCGACGGCAGCGGTGACCAGGAGAATCTATTTTTACGGAATGTTATTCCTGATTCCGGTTCTGATGTGGCAAGGGGTGTCATGGGATGTGACAGTATTTAAAAAGCCGGAGATTATACTTAATTTTCTGTTCCTTGGAGTCGGAGCAAGTGCTTTGGGTTTCTTCTTATGGAATCTTTCTACCAAATGGATCGGTGCGATCAAGACGAGTGTATATATTTATGTGTCACCGGTTGTGACGGTTGTGCTATCTGTGGTGATACTGCATGAGAAGATGACGTTCGTATCTGTGACGGGAGCTCTGTTAATTCTGCTGGGACTGATTGTATCGCAGAAGAAAATTAATCAGAAAAAATAAGAGATTATAAGAAGCTTTGAATCCGGTGGATTATTGTGCCGGATCCAAGGCTTTTTTTTGCCGTTGATCGCTTGAAAGAAGCTGCAAAAGAAGATGCCGGTAAGAAATTCTGCAGATAATAAGCTGGATAAGAAATGAAAATGTGGATATCGGGTTCTGCGGTCAGCTGGAAATATACAGATATATATGAAAAAATATACGATAAAATATGGAAATATTCCTGTGACAAAACAGAAAGTTTGTTGTAAAATAACCGGTACAGTTCAAAAAACAATAATTAAGAAATGGAATATTTCAGATGAAATCATAGTGGAGGTTTACAGATATATGGAAAACGAACTTTTTGAAAAAGCGCCGGTACATAAGGCATATTTTAATATGGCATTACCGCTGGTATTCAGTATGGTCATTTCACTGGTTTATAATATGGTAGATACATTCTTCATTGCAAGAACGGGAAATACGAATCTGGTAGCAGGTGTGTCACTTGGAGCACCGATGTTCACGGCTATGATCGCACTTGGAGATATCTTCGGACTGGGTGGAAGTTCTGTGATCGCAAGATTATTCGGACAGAGGAAAGATGAGGATGCAAAACGCATCAGTTCCTTCTGTTTTTATGGAGCAATTATCTGCGGAGTGATCGTAACAGTATTACTTCTGATCTTCCGTGCACCGATGCTGCATTTATTAGGAGCGGATGCAAATACTTACAAATATGCATCACAGTACTATACATATCTGGTGCTGGGTTCTGTATTTATTATTGTATCATTTACACCGAACAACCAGCTCAGGTCAGAAGGATTTTCGAAAGCATCCATGGAAGGTTCCGTCCTTGGTGCAGTAGTGAATATTATATTAGATCCTATTTTTATTTCGGTACTGGGTATGGGAGCCGGTGGAGCCGCGATTGCAACAATCATCGGGTATATTGCGACGGACGTTTATTATCTGTGGATATATTTGAAAAAGAGTAAAAAGCTGTCGATTGATCCGGGACATATGCATATTAACATGCAAGAATTCAGACAGATTCTGGCAATCGGAATTCCTGCATCGATCACGAACTTTATGCAGAGCTTTGCAGTTACTGTTACAAACAGGAGTCTGCTTGTATATGGAAACAATAAAGTTGCGGCGATGGGAATCGTGATGAAAGTAAATATGATCGCGGCGTTGATTCTGGTTGGATTTGCGTTCGGATGTCAACCGTTGGTTGGTTATAATTATGGGGCAAGGAATAAGAAACGTCTGAAAGAGATTCTCGCATTCTGTTATAAATTCGAATGTGGTCTGGCAGTTATACTGGCAGTAATCTTATCCGCCGGTGCAAGACCCTTGATCTGTGTATTCATGAAGACACCGGAGATTGTAGATTCGGGTGTGCTGATGTTACGTCTACAGCAAGCAGGAATGATGTTTATGGCAGTCGTTCTGGTTACGACCTGTGTATTCCAGTCGGCGGGAAAAGCAATGGGAGCATTCTTGTTATCAGTCAGCCGTCAGGGTGTGATCTATGGAATTGTGATCGTTATTGCTTCGCATATGATCGGATATCATGGTGTGTTGGCCGCACAGGCTGTTTCTGATTTCCTGACAGCATTGATGGCTGCTATCCTGCTGAAACATGAGTTGTGGAGTGAATTAACCGATATAAAAAGGAATGAAGAAGCAGTATAGAAGTAGTATAATAAAAAGAAAATATAGATGCAGGAAGGAAGATATGGATCATGTCATTAGAAAGAGCAAAGAAATATCTGGAAGAAAAAGGTTATGCAGATCACGTGATTGAACTGGAAGAATCAAGTGCGACGGTACAGCTTGCAGCAGAAGCTCTCGGTGTAGAGCAGGGAATGATCGCAAAGACGATGTCATTTCTGGTTGATGGAGAACCAATCCTGATCTTGACAGAGGGAACGGCGAAGGTTGATAATCGTAAATATAAGGATCAGTTTCATGTGAAGGCGAAGATGATTCCATTCGATGAAGTAGAAGAATATATCGGACATGCCCCGGGCGGTGTATGTCCATTTGGAATTAAAGATGGAATTAAAGTTTATCTAGATGAGTCTCTGAAACGTTTTGAGACGGTATATCCTGCAGCTGGTAATGACCACAGTGCAGTCAGACTTACGATTGCAGAACTGGAAGACGTTGCCGGGGCATGTGGATGGATTGATGTATGTAAAGAAATGTAAAGAAAGAGAGAAAGTGGATTGTCGGTAGATGATCCGCTTTTTTCTATGCATTTGCAAGTCTGTAGTGGAGAATCATTATAATCTACTGTACCGTGAAGATGAAAGAGAATTGATTCCTATCTGTAAACAGATGAATGTCTCACTGATGCCATATAGCCCGCTTGCAGCAGGGCACCTTGCAAGACCGACATGGAAATCCGAATCTTTAAGAGGAAGAACGGACAGAGTTGCGGTTGGCAAATATGACCGTATGGAAGACGCAGATATGAAGATTGTCACCCGCGTACACGAACTTGCAGAAAAGTATCAGTGTAAGATGTCGCAGATCGCAATCGCATGGCAGTGGGCAAAAGGTGTTACTTCGCCGATCATCGGTGCAACGAAGATGCAGTATCTGGATGATGCGGCAGGTGCATTGAACGTTCGACTGACAGCAGAAGGCATTGCATATCTGGAAGAGTGTTATGTACCACATCCGATTGTTGGTGCGATTGATAAGAATCCGGCGCAGGGTGTGATGTTGTTGGATGAGAAGAAATAGAGAAAATTATGAATAGACAGTAAAGCAGATGGAGAATATCTGGTTGATAAAATTAATATTTCAGAAAGGCAAGTATCACAAAAAAAGATACTTGCCTTTTTCGTAACTATGCGATTATAAGAAACTATCAATGATGGGTACTGCCGCGCTAGATTATATTTTTACTGGAATGGCAGGAGAAAAAGTGTTGCATACCCGGAGCCGGGAATATGTTGTGGATGAAATATGGAAGTGGATTTTTCATTTTATGGGAACACAAATTTTTTTGAAAAAATTAGCACTCACCTCTTGACAGTGCTAATAATGCGTGCTATAGTACAGATAGAACAAAGGAAGAGAGATAAAGAATCAAAGATATGAAGCCGACAGCATTCATACAAGATTCAAACATCCGGAATCCCGAAGTTCCAGCAAACAACACCTCGGAATTCTCCGATCGTGCTAATTATAAATTTTTATCATTTGGAAGGAGATATGACTTATGATGATGCCTAGTATTTTTGGAGAAAACTTATTTGATGACTTTATGAACGATTTTTCATTCCCAACATTCCCGAATGTTGACAAAGAACTGTATGGAAAACACGCAAAGAACTTAATGAAGACAGATGTAAAAGAGACAGAGAATGCATATGAGATAGACATTGACTTGCCGGGATTTAAGAAAGATGAGATCCAGATGGAACTGAAAGACGGCGTACTTACCGTCAGTGCAGCCAAAGGACTGGACAAAGATGAGGAAGACAAGAAAGGTAACTACATTAGAAAAGAGCGTTATGCAGGCAGCATGAGCAGAAGCTTCTATGTAGGAAAACATGTAACCGTAGAGGATGTACATCCGAAATATGAAAGTGGAATCCTTTCTTTCAGTGTTCCGAAAGCAGAAGCAAAACCGGTAGAAGAGAAGAAACATTACATTTCAATCGAAGGTTAATGACAGGCAGATGCGGGAAACGATAAGTGACGGTATAGCCTGTATGGCAAAAGAGTAAACGTACCCCACAGGTGTTAAGCCTGTGGGGTACAATATCATAAAGAGAAAATAATCAGGATAACGTAAGAAACTCACATATTCCACGAAATCCTGTTCACATAGATGAAGATAATAGAAAATAATATAGAATAAATGACGGGAGGGAGAACTATGGCGGCAAAAAGAGATTATTATGATGTTCTTGGAATCAGCAGGAGTGCGGACAAGAGTACAATAAAAAGAGCATATCGTAAACTGGCCAAGAAATACCACCCGGATACCAATGCCGGAAATGCACAGGCAGAAGAAAAGTTCAAGGAAGCGACAGAAGCCTATAATGTGCTGAGTAATCCGGAGAAAAAGAAATTATATGATCAGTTTGGCCATGCAGCTTTTGATGGCAGTGCAGGCAGCAGTGGAGCATATGGCTATGGAAACGGACCTGGCGGCGGTACTTACAGTTATACCGGACCGAATGGAAGCTTCCATGAATATCATTTCGAAGGCGGCGATATGGACGATATCCTGAAGAATATATTTGGCGGCGGATTCTCGGAAGGCAGCGGAAGCGGGTTCCATGGATTTGGCGGATTTGGAAATAGTGGATCAGGAAGGACACGTACGTCCGGAAGAAGTTATGAAAGCAGCGGATTCGGAAATGGATTTGGAAATCATGGATTCGGCGGAGGAGGAAATTTCCGTCAGGATGGTTCCGATGTGACCGCTGAGATAGATGTGACATTTGACGAGGCTGCATTTGGAGGAGATAAAGTCATCCGGCTGTCAGACGCACAGGGCAGTAATGCAGCAGGAAAATCACTGAAAGTGCATATCCCGGCCGGCATCAGTGACGGAAAAAGTATCCGTCTGCGTGGCAAAGGAATGCCTGGACTTTCAGGAGGCAAGGCAGGAGATCTGTTGCTGAAAGTGAGAGTTGGTAAACGACCGGGATTTGAGCGAAAAGATATGGATGTATATTCAACTGTCATGATTCCGTTTACTACAGCAGTATTAGGTGGTGAAGCAGTTGTACAGACGCTTACCGGAAGGGTAGTGTGCAAGATTAATCCGGGAACACAGTCCGGAACAAAGATTCGGTTAAAAGGTAAAGGAATCGTGTCTATGAAGGATGCAGGAAGATATGGAGATCAGTATGTGACTGTTCAGATAGATGTACCAAAGAATCTAAGCAACGAGGCAAAAAGAAAATTGAAAGAATTCGAAGCTGCGTGTAAGAACGGAAGCAGAGGGGCAGCATAATTTATAAATTGTTATGCATCATTTTATCCAAAAGGATTTAGAGAAAAATTCAGGAAAGGTAAAATGATGCATTTTTTCTGTATTGACGCTCACTTTAGAAAGAATTATAATAAAATAATTAGAGACAATGAATTTGTATACCCATACAGGTTATTGAAATATATGCTAAGGAGATAAGTAAGATGGGCAAGATTATTTTAACTGGTGACCGACCGACAGGACGTCTTCACGTTGGTCATTATGTAGGTTCTTTGAAAGAACGTGTAAAATTACAGAATTCAGGAGAATATGATGAGATTTATATTATGATCGCAGATGCGCAGGCATTGACTGATAATGCCGAACATCCGGAGAAGGTACGTCAGAATATTATGAACGTAGCATTGGATTATCTGGCATGCGGAATCGATCCTGAGAAATGTCACATTTTTATTCAGTCCATGGTTCCGGAACTGACAGAGTTAACATTCTATTATATGAATCTGGTAACCGTATCCAGAGTACAGAGAAATCCTACGGTAAAAGCTGAGATCCAGCAGAGAAACTTTGAGGCAAGTATCCCGGTTGGTTTCTTCTGCTATCCGATTAGTCAGGCTGCAGATATCACGGCATTCCGTGCGACAACAGTTCCGGTTGGAGAAGATCAGATGCCTATGATCGAGCAGTGTAAAGAGATTGTTCACAAGTTTAACAGTGTATATGGAGAGACTCTGACTGAGCCTGAGATCGTACTCCCATCTAACAAGTCATGCTTAAGACTTCCGGGTATCGATGGAAAGGCCAAGATGAGCAAATCACTTGGAAACTGTATCTATCTTTCTGATGAAGAAGATGTTGTTAAGAAGAAAGTAATGTCCATGTTCACAGATCCGAACCACCTGCGCGTGGAAGATCCTGGACAGGTAGAAGGCAATCCGGTATTCATTTATCTGGATGCATTCTGCAAGGATGAATATTTCGAAGAATTCTGGCCGGAATATAAGAATCTGGATGAACTGAAAGCACACTATCAGCGTGGAGGTCTGGGTGATGTCAAAGTGAAGAAATTCCTGAACAAGGTTCTTCAGGCAGAGCTGGCACCAATCCGTGCAAGAAGAAAAGAATGGGAGCAGAAGCTTCCGGAAGTATTCGAAATCCTGAAAGAAGGAAGCAGGGTAGCTGAGGCGAAAGCAGCAGAGACATTGAAAGATGTAAAGACTGCTATGAGAATCAACTATTTTGATGATGAAGATTTCCTGAACTAGGAATCTGCGGACAGCTGAAAAATCATTATATTGCATTTGTTAATATGAAAATAAAATCCTCAAAATACCGGATGATATGGTATTTTGGGGATTTCTTTTGTTAAGAATTGCGGTATAATAAAACTATCAGTAAAAAAAGCAAATTGTATAGATAATACGGAAGTGAAGGGGTGTAATGCTATGAAAGAGATAACGAAAGAGACACTTCTGAAAGCTATGAAATCGCGAGATGCGGGAGAGCATCCGGTATTTCGTGAATGTGAATTCAAAGACATGGATCTAAGCGGAATGAATCTGCATAATATGGACTTCACATTGAGTTCCTTTCAAAATGTAAATCTGGAACGTGTGAATTTTGAAAACTGCAGTGTGGAAAATGCATTATTCGACGGCAATTCCCTGCATGGTGCAAATTTTCAGAATGCAAATATGAAGACGGCAGCATTCCGAGGATGTGATATGCGGGAATGCAACATTAAAGGAGCCAACCTTTACGGGGCTGTATTGGAGCACGCGAAGCTGGATGACATTCAGTCAGACGAAGCAACGCAGTGGTTCCGCATGCACTGTCCGGAGACCGGACCGATCCTTGGCTATAAGAAATGTGTGAATGACAGAGTGGTACAGCTTCTGATCCCGGCAGATGCTAAACGGACTTCGGCAACACGTCCTTCTTGCCGGTGCAGCAAGGCAAAGGTACTTTCGATAAAAAATTTTGATGAAACGGAAGAATTCGAAGAAGCCTGGTCGCTGGTCGATGAGAATTTTGTATACAGAAAAGGACGGTGGGTGGAGGTCAAAGATTTTAACGAGGACAGATGGATGGATTCCACGACGGGGATTCATTTCTGGATGAACAGAAATGAAGCACTCGGGTATTAAATCCCATGCATTGGAAAAAGTTTACTGATAGATGAGAAAGAAAAATAAATGGAGGTGCAAAAGGCAAATGAAAGCAGACATCAGATGGTTAGATGATCCGCAGGTATTTCGTGTGAATCGTCTGGATGCACACAGTGATCATAAGTTTTATGAGAATAAAGAAGATTATAAGAAGCAGAATCAGCGGTTAAAACAATCGTTAAATGGAATCTGGAAGTTCCACTATTCAGTGAATGCATTGGAACGTCCGGCTGATTTTTATCAGAAATGGTTTAACTGTAAAAATTTTGATGAAATGAAAGTGCCACAGCATATAGAACTGGCGGGATACGATAAGATTCATTATATCAATACGATGTATCCGTGGGAAGGACATATTTACAGAAGACCGGCAGGATATGGAAAAGAAAAAGGGAAAGGTATGTTCAGCCAGGCCGAATATAATCCGGTAGGTTCTTATATCCGGAAGTTTGATCTGAATGACGGACTGAGAGGAAAGAGGATCATCTTAAGTTTTGAAGGTGTGGAACAGGCATTCTATGTATGGGTGAACGGAGAGTTCGTGGGGTATGCAGAAGACAGCTTTACGGTTTCGGAATTTGATATTACACCATATGTAAAAGATAAAGATAATCTGCTGGCAGTGGAAGTACATAAGCGCAGTACGGCGGCATTTCTGGAAGACCAGGATTTCTTCCGGTTTTTTGGTATTTTCAGAGATGTGAACCTGTACGGAATACCGGCGGTTCATGTTGAAGATCTGTGGATCCGTCCGAAGTATCATCCGGAAGATGGAAAGGCAGAACTGGAGCTGGATATCCGATTATCACAGAAAAAGAAAGAAAATAATATCCAGGGTAAAATAAAAGTTTCTTTGCAAGATATCTATAGTGATGAAAATCATGTATTACTGGATGAAACGGAGAATCTGAACAACCCGGTGATCCAGAAGAATCTTCCGGTAGAAGGATCAGTGAACAATGAGATCCAGTTCCGTTATGAATTAGAAGAATCCGTACATGCATGGAGCAATGAAGATCCGTATCTGTATGAGCTTCTGATAGAAGTTCAGAATGAAAAAGGCGAGACAGTAGAAGTGGTTCCATATCAGATTGGATTCCGTAAGATAGAATTAAAAGGCAGAAAGATGCTGCTGAATGGAAAACGTCTGATCATCAATGGTGTAAACCGGCATGAATGGAATGCCAGAAGCGGAAGATGTATTACCGAAGCTGATGAGAAATGGGATATCGAATATATCAGACGCAATCATATCAATGCAGTCAGAACCTGCCATTATCCGGATCATATTTCATGGTATTACAGATGTGATCAGGCGGGGATCTATCTGATGGCAGAGACAAATCTGGAGACACATGGATCGTGGCTGAAACAAGGTGTGATTGAACCGTCGTGGAATGTTCCGGGAAGTATCGGATGCTGGAGAGGATGTACATTAGACAGGGCAGTATCGAACTTTGAATCATTTAAGAATCATGTGTCGGTACTCTTCTGGTCACTTGGAAATGAATCGTATGCCGGTGATATCCTGGTGGAGATGAACCGTTACTATAAAGAAAAAGATCCGGACAGACTTGTGCATTACGAGGGCGTGGCAGAGAACCGGCCTTATGAGGATTTAATTTCTGATATGGAGAGCCAGATGTATGCTTCGCCGGAGAAGATAAAAGAATATCTGGAAAATAATCCGAAGAAACCATTTATCTTATGTGAATATATGCATGATATGGGAAATTCTCTGGGAGGAATGGAATCTTATATCAGATTACTGGATCAGTATGAGGATTATCAGGGAGGCTTCATCTGGGATTATATCGATCAGGCACTGTTCGTGAAGGATGAAGTGACAGGACGTGATGTATTGCGTTATGGTGGTGACTTTGATGACAGGCCATCGGATTATGAATTTTCGGGAAATGGAATTTTATTTGCGGACAGAACGGAAAAGCCGGCAATGCAGGAGGTGAGACATTACTATGGATTACGCAGATAGAGGAAAATTAGGAATTGTGTATGGAGATGTAACACTTGGAGTACACGGAGAAGACTTTCATCTGATCTTTTCTTATCAGACAGGCGGTCTGGAATCCATGGTAAAGCATGGAAAGGAATGGCTGTATCGCACACCGAAGCCGACATTCTGGAGAGCAACCACAGACAATGATCGTGGAAATGGATTCCCGTTTAGAGCCGGTATGTGGATGACTGCCGATATGTTCCAGAAATGTGTGGATATCCAGGTACGGATAGACGGAACCAAGATAGAAAAACCGAGCGCACCGGTAAATAATAAATATTCGGATAAAGAAACTGCGGAACGTGTGGAAGTTATATTTACATATGAGACATTAACTGTTCCGTCAACACAGGTAAAGGTATCGTATCTGGTATTTGCTGATGGAAATGTCAGAGTAAGAGCGCACTATTACGGGAAAGAGGGAATGCCGGAGCTCCCTGCATTCGGTATGCGCTTTGTCATGCCGACAAAGGCAGACGGATTCGTTTATGAAGGATTATCGGGTGAGACATATCCGGATAGAAAAGCCGGGGGTATTCACGGAATTTATGAAGTAGAGGGTCTTCCGGTTACACCGTATCTGGTTCCGCAGGAATGTGGCATGCATATGGATACCGAGTGGGTGACAGTGAAGAGAAGTACGGTTTTGGATAACCGGAATCGTCATATAGAACAAAGTGGACTTACATTCCGGGCGGGCAGTGAGATCAATCATTCCACGTTTGCATTTTCATGTCTTCCTTATACTGCAGAAGAGCTTGAGAATGCAACGCATCAGGAAGAACTGCCGCCGGAAAGAAGAACGGTACTTTGTATCTATGGAGCGGTCCGTGGTGTAGGCGGAATCGACAGCTGGGGATCTGACGTGGAAGAGCAGTACCGGATTCCTGGAAATAAGGATATTGAAGTAGAATTTATAATGTAGATCTGCTTTTCAGGTAATTATCAGATGTGTATCGATACTTCGCTTGGTGAAGACTATGTGCTCAATACCGTACTGGATCTGGTGAAGAATGTAAATCGCCATGTATCCGAAAGCAGAGCAGAATAAGAATTATCTCCTGAAAACTTGACATGAATATATGGATGCGATAGATTAATTTATGGATTTGAGAGTATGAAGGAGAGAAACATATGAATTTACATGAATTCCTTATCGTGTGTCCACTGGTATTTCTTGCCGGATTTGTCGATGCGATTGCCGGAGGTGGCGGATTGATCTCATTACCGGCATATATGTTCGCAGGGATTCCGGTACACCATGCGATTGCGACAAATAAATTATCATCAGCGACTGGAACAGCGGTGTCGACATGGCACTTGGTGAAGAGCAAATGTGTTGACATATTTTTAGTCCCGGGTACGGTAGCCTGTGCATTTGTGGGTTCAATTGCGGGGGCGAACCTGGCGCTGATCATCAGTGACAAAGTACTTAAGACGGTACTGGTATTTGTGCTTCCTGTTGTTGCATTCTGTGTATTGCGGGACAAGGATCTGAAACCGGTGATACCGGAAGGATTTACCAGAAAAAAACAGTATCTGATCATGGCAGTATGTTCTTTTGTGATCGGCATCTATGATGGCTTCTACGGACCGGGAACCGGAACATTTTTACTGCTTGCATTTACCAAATTAGGAAAGCTTGATATGGAGAAGGCAACCGGTAATGTGAAGGTCGTCAATCTGACATCGAATATATCGGCATTGATCACATTTATTCTTGCAGGAAAGATTCTTTGGGTGCTGGGACTTTCGGCGTCGGTATTCAGCATTGCCGGACATTATCTTGGCGCACATATGGTTGTGAAGAACGGCGTAAAGATCATTAAGCCGATCATCCTGCTGGTGTTGGCGTTATTGCTGATCAAGATTGTCCTGGGAATATAAAAATGAATGAAATCCTTAAAGTGGAGTGATATGAAAAATCTTTTGCTTTAGGGATTTTTTATTGTTATATGTTTGAAAGAAGCTGTCGGCGGCAGGGTATGTGTTTGGAAAGAAGCTTTTGAGTTGGGAGGGAGAATTTTTTAATTTTCCCTCCCAAATTTAGTGTATTGCAGTAAAAGAGTTCACAGTGTATAATGTACCCATGATTTTTAGAAATGAGGTACAACATGGAAAATCCAAATAGAAACTTTAAATCCCAGACCTGTGAAGATTTCATAGAAGTCCTTGCAAGTAAAGCAGCTGTTCCGGGCGGCGGCGGGGCATCAGCGTTAGCCGGAGCCATCGGGATCGCACTTGGTAATATGGTCGGAAGTCTGACTGTAGGAAAGAAGACCTATGCAGATGTAGAAGAAGAGATCATCGAATGCAAAAAACAGGCAGATGAGATTGCAAAAGAATTTTTAGAACTGATGGATAAGGATGCGGAAGCATTCGAGCCGCTCAGTAAGGCATATGGACTTCCGAAGTCTACGCCGGAAGAGCTTGCCAAAAAGGAAGAGATTATGGAAGAGGCGCTGAATACGGCATGTAGTGTTCCGATTGAGATTATGAAGACCTGTGCCAGAGGCATTGATCTGGTAGAAGTATTCGCTGCAAAAGGAAGCCGGATTGCATTAAGTGATGCAGGAGTCGGAGCAACACTTTTAAAATCCGCAATGCAGGGGGCTTCACTGAATGTATATATTAATACAAAATCAATGAAAGACAGAAGAAAAGCAGAAGAGCTCAATCATCTGGCAGATTCCCTGCGGGAAGAATACGAAGCAAAAGCAGACCGGATATTTGCGGAAGTAAACAGCCGTATCCGGTAAAATCCAGTGAGATAAAGACGGATAAACCGGAAATGTCCGGAGAAAATACAAAATAAAAGGAAAGCAGCAGGAAAAATGGCAAAATTACTATTAGGAAAAGAAGTAAATGCTTCTATCAATGAAGAAATCAAAGCAAAAGTAGAAACTTTAAAAGCACAGAATATCACACCGACACTTGGAATTATCCGTATCGGTGAAAGAGAAGATGACATCGCATACGAAAGAGGCGCAACAAAACGCTGTGAGACACTGGGAGTAGCATATGAGAAATTCCTTCTTCCTGCAGATGCAGAAGAAGAAGAGGTATTAAAGACGATCGACCAGGTAAATAAAAGTGAAAAAATCCACGGAGTTCTGTTATTCAGACCGCTTCCAAAGCATCTGAATGAAGACAAGATCGTGAATGCACTGGTCGTAGAAAAGGATGTAGACGGAATTACCGATCTTTCCATGGCAGGTGTGTTCATGGGAAAAGATATGGGATATGCACCGTGTACGCCGAGTGCCTGCATGAAGGTACTGGATCATTATGGAATTGACTGTACCGGTAAGAAAGTGGTAGTTATCGGAAGAAGTCTTGTAGTCGGAAAACCTGCAGCGATGATGCTGATCAAGAAGAATGCGACCGTAACCGTCTGCCATACCAGGACGGTGGACATGCCATCTGTAGTAAAGGAAGCAGATATCGTAGTTGTAGCGGCCGGAAAAGCAGGAGTGATTGATGGAAGCTATCTGCGAGAAGGACAGATCGTGATTGATGTAGGAATCAATGTGAATGAAGAAGGAAAGCTCTGCGGAGATGTGAATTTTGAAGAAGCAGAGAAGATTGTGGAGGCAATCACACCGGTCCCAAGAGGCGTCGGCGGAGTGACGACTTCAATTTTGCTGGAACATGTGGTAGATGCCGCGATTGCACAGAACAGGTAAAGAGAAGCCGGGGATTATATCGCTGGTCTGAAAAAGTGTCTGGTAAGCTTCTTGGGATTGATAATAGTCTCCCTTTAAGTAAATAACTGCATATTGTCCGGCAGGTTTGATGTGATATGGGTGCCCATCCGGATAGCCGGATTGGAAACCGGAGACTGTACAGGCAGTTAGCAGTCTTCCATATATTTACTGATATGTTCATTCCGGCATTGCTGGCAGTTGGTCTTACATCGGTAAAAACGAAGTTCGTGATCGGCGTTCTGTCACTGGTGCAGATCATATATCTGACAGAGGCTGGAACGATTATTATCAAGAGTGAGATTACGCTTAACAATAGAAGGATGGTAACCTTTATGTGTAGCCGGAAAGTTATGGCAGAAGCCTTGATTTTCCGGCTTTTATTCCAGTCCGGGTAGCCAGCTTAGTGAATTAAGTAGAAAAAAATTACCAGATCCCCATTACATGCTGCATTCCAAGGCTCACAATTGTAATTCCAACCCAACAGCAGGCACCCAGCAGAAGTGGTTTTCCTCCGGATTTAATAAGCTTCACAACATTACTGTTAAGCCCGATTGCGGCCATAGCCATAATGATAAAGAACTTCGATAATTCTTTTAACGGAGCAAATACGTCAGCGCTGACACCCATACTCATACATACTGTTGTGATGATAGCTGCAATGATGAAGTATAAGATGAACATAGGAAATGCTCTCTTCAGGCTGAATTTGTTTGCGGAAGAATCAGCAGTTCCGGCTTTTGAGGCAGATCTTGCACGGATCAGGGATAATACCAGTGTGATCGGAATAATTGCCAGTGTACGTGTAAGCTTTACCGTAACAGCAGTATTCAGTGTCTCGCTTCCAAGGTTCCACATACTGTCCCAGGTAGAGGCGGCAGCCGTTACGGAAGAGGTATCATTGATCGCAGTTCCTGCGAATAATCCGAAAGATCCACCGCCTGTTGTGTCAAAACCAAGTGCGCTTCCAAGTACCGGGAAAAGTACGGCTGCAATGACGTTGAAGAAGAAGATAACGGAAATTGCCTGTGCAACTTCGGTATCATCTGCATCAATGACCGGTGCGGTGGCAGCGATCGCAGATCCTCCGCAGATGGAAGAACCGACACCAACCAGGATGGAAGTGTTAGAAGGTACTTTGATAATTTTACGGAGCAGCCATGCGATGATCAGGGAAGTACTGATGGTACATACGATGATCGGGAGTGACTGTTTTCCGGTCTGTAAGATGACGCCAAGGTTCATTCCGAATCCAAGCAGGACAACTGCTGTCTGCAGAATAATCTTAGAAGTCCATTTGATTCCTGATTCGGCTTTTCCTTTGTTCGTCCACACTAAAGTGATCAGCATTCCGGCAAGGATTGCGATGACAGGGCCGCCAACAACTGGGAATGTCTTTCCAAGAAGCCAGGAAGGTACGGCAATCACAAAACAAACCAGTATACCGTTTAGGTTTTTTTTCAAAAAATTCATGTTTTTTCCTCTTTCTCATTCTTTTGTTAGTTCATACAGGTTTCCAATTAGAGATTATAACACTGGTAAACGATAATAAAAAATTATATAATATTATTGAACGATAATAAAAAATTATTGACAGATATGAAAGAGAATTAATAAAAATCATTTGTGAAAATCAAATTGACAATGAAGGGAAGAAAATTATGCTGGATTTTAGAACAGATACATTTCTTACGGTATGTGAGACGATGAACTTTACAGAGGCAGCAAGAAGATTACATATTACACAGCCGGCAGTTTCGCAACATATTCGTTTCCTTGAAAAGGAATATAATACCAGATTGTTTTCTTATTGTAATAAACAACTGTATCTGACGCCTGCAGGGGAGATACTCAGAAAACGTCTGATGACAATGAAAAATGATCAGCTGGCAATTATGAATGAGATAAGAAATGAATCCCATAAAATGGAATCTCTTTCTATAGGGGTTACAATGACGATCGGAGAATATGCAATTGTAGATAAAATAGCAGATTTTCTGATCGGTCATCCGGAGATGAATCTACACATACATTATGGAAATACAACACAGCTATTAACATTGCTGGATGAAGGAATTATTAATCTGGCACTTGTAGAGGGTAATTATCCGAAGGAAAATTATGAACATAAAAATTACAGTACCGAAGAATATATAGCAGTTTGTGCCAGAGATCACATATTTGAAGTAAAATCGCCGGAAACGATGCAGGAACTGGTGAAGGAGCGCCTGCTTGTACGTGAACCGGGATCCGGGACAAGGAATATTTTAGAAGAGTTACTTCTTGCAAGAGGAATGGGGATAAAAGATTTTCTTCACTATACAGAAGTGGAAAATATGCATACAATTATCGGGCTTTTAAAAAGAGATTGTGGAATTTCATTTATGTACAAAATTGCGGTAGCGGATGAACTTAAGAACGGAACATTGAAAGAAATCAGGCTTTCAGATTTTAAAATGCAGCATGATTTTGATTTTATCTGGGAAAAGGGCAGTATTTATACAGAAAAATATATTGGAATATGTGAGGAACTTCTGAAAAAGTACTGATATTGGCAGGGTAAGGCATTCTATTACATTATTATCTGTGCTGCACCGGAGAAAAGTGTTACGGAGACGATAAAGTCATCCTTACAGGAATAATTCATATGCATAAATGCCAGAGCATTACCGTTTACAGAAATGCTGATTTCTGTTAATCTGAAAGCAGAAATCAGGAGGGATAAGAAGTATATGATGACAAGAGAGGAAGCATTAGCATACGGAATGTCATTTTATAATGTATATGAAGAAAAGCCATTTCGTGATCCGAACTGGCAGCTGGTGCGGATTAAAGGAAGTAAAAAAACATTTCTGTGGATATATGAACGGGAAGGCTATATCAATCTGAATGTCAAAGTGAATCCGGAGTGGAGAGACTTCTGGCGCTCGGCGTATGAGTCAGTGATGGCCGGATATCATCTGAATAAAGAACACTGGAATACGATCATTCTGGATGGGACCATTCCGGAAGAAGAGATCAAAAGAATGATCGCAGAAAGCTATGATCTGGTTACGGACAGTCCGACAAAGAGAATCTATGAAGCAGTGAAGCGTATTCCAAAAGGACATGTGGCAACTTATGGGAAGATTGCAGAGATGGCAGGAGAACCCAGGATGGCAAGAGCCGTGGGCAATGCATTGCATAAGAATCCGGATCCGGAACATATTCCATGCTTCCGTGTAGTTAATGCAAAAGGAGAACTGGCCGGAGCATTTGCATTTGGAGGCCAGAATGTGCAGGCAGAACTTCTTCGGGCGGATGGAGTCGAAGTGATAAACGGAAGGGTAGATCTGGAAAAATACGGAATATAATTGACAATGCATTTCCAGAGATGGCAAAAGGTGCTCAGGATGAGGCCTTTCTGCATGGTTATACCGTATTATTTGGAAGTACTGATAATAACTATATACAGGAAGAAAAGTTTTTGGATGCATTAAAAGCAAAGATGGTGGACGGTATTATATACGTCAGTTTCAATCCTGCAACAAGTGAAAAACTTCTGGAAAACATAACGGTTCCGGTGGTTTTTATGGACAGAAAGATAAAGAAAAGGGAGAATATGGGAAGTGTTCTGATCGATAATTTTTCTGCAATGAAGGATGTAGCGGCATATATTGCCGGAAAAGGCTGCAGACAGCCAGCTGGAATGCTGATCAGATATATAGATCAGGGAATGCCGCTTACAGACAGGATCCTTCCATATGAGATTATGGAGCGTGGAACTCTGTATAATATGAAAACGTTTAACCAATTTACTTAAAGGAGGATATACACATGAAATATCGTAACGTAGGAAAAGCAGGAATCAAAGTCAGTGAGATTGCACTTGGAAGCTGGATGACAGATCTGAAAGGAAGTTCCGAGGAAGATGTGGCAAAAGAAGTTGTAAAACTTGCCTATGAGAATGGAATTAATTTCTTCGACTGTGCAGATGCATATTCAGGAGGAGCAGCTGAAAGGTTCTTAGGAGAAGTGTTAAAAGAATTCCCGAGAAAAGATCTGGTGATCTCAAGCAAGGTCTATTTCCCGACAGGAGATGGCGTGAATGATAGAGGACTTTCCAGAAAGCACATTATGGAAAACTGTGAGCAGTCTCTGAAAAATATGAACTTAGATTATCTGGATCTGTATTATTGCCATCGCTATGATGAGAACACAGATCTGGAAGAGACACTTCGTGCGATGAGTGATCTGGTTGCTCAGGGAAAGGTGCTGTATTACGGTGTAAGTGAAGAATGGGGAAGTGCAAGAATTGAAGAAGCACAGAAGATCATTGATAAGCGTGGTTTATATCCAATCACAGTGATCCAGCCACAGTACAATATGGTAGACCGCTATATTGAGCATGAGATCATGGGAACTTGCAGAAAATACGGAATCGGTATCACTTCATTTTCACCGTTGTCGCAGGGACTTCTGACCGGTAAATATAAAAAAGGACAGCCATATCCGGAAGGATCCCGTGCAACACATCAGGCAGACAAACAGATCAATAATCTGCTGACGGATGAAAATCTTGCAATTGTGGATGAACTTTCCAAAGTGGCAGATAATCTGGGAACAAATGTAGCAATCCTGTCACTGGCATGGATTCTGAAACACCCGGAGATCAGCTGCGTGATCGCAGGGGCAAGCAAGCCGTCGCAGCTTGAGAATAACCTCAAAGCTGTTGATCTGGAGATTCCGGATGATGCGATGGAACGGATTGAGAAGATTCTTGGATTCCAGAGATTTGAACGCCATGTAGGATAATACTGATATAAATGCATAGAGGCGGGGAAAAGTTATTTTCCCCGCCTTTAATCGCCATGCAAATGTGTAACAATGAAATAAGTTCTTGACAAATTTTGAAATCTGCATATAATTATCAATGGTAATTAGCAGAGGTAATTATTTGAATTACTGTTTATTAACAGAATTTTATGAATGCATTGCAATATCAAGAGAATGGTAAGCAGTAATTGTATGATGATTATATAAGGAGGACAAAATATGACAAGTGAAATCATAAAAAGGATGTTCGACGCATGCTATCAGGCAAAACGGACCCGGGATATGCTCCCGCCGCTGCCGGAAGGTGTCAGAGCATCCTTTATTCAGTATCTGGATGTGATTCAGTCATTGGAAAGAAAGGGCATACAGGTAAAAGTATCGGATCTCAGCGATGCAATGGAGCTTCCAAGACCGGGTGTTACAAGAACGGTCAAAGAAATGGAAGAAAAAGGATATCTTCAGAAGATTGCTTCCGAAGAGGATGGACGTGTCACATACATTACTGTTACGAAAAAAGGCTCAGAATTGTCACAGAAATATGACGAACAATATTTTGACAGCCTGCTTCCATATATGGAAGAAATACCGGACGAAGATGCAGAATGCATGATACAGACGATCGAAAAATTCTATCAGATCATGTGTGAAAGGAGGAAACACTACGATGAACGATAAGGCAGATTTTACACAGGGAAGCATTCTTAAGAAACTGATTGCATTTATGATGCCGGTGCTGGGAGCACTGATTCTTCAGGCGGCATATGGAGCAGTGGATCTTCTGGTGGTCGGAAGATTTGGTTCGACATCAGGACTTTCGGCTGTGTCCACAGGAAGCCAGGTATTGAATCTTGTCACTTTCGTAGTGATTCAGTTTGCGATGGGAATCACGGTTTTGATCGCAAGGTATCTGGGCGAAAAGAGACCGGATCAGATAGGTTCGGTTATTGGCGGCTCGGCAGTTGTATTTACTATGATTGCAGCCTGCTTATTTATCGTTATGGTAGGATTTGCACATCCGATCTCAGTACTGATGCAGGCTCCAAAAGAAGCAGTTGATCTGACATCAGTATATGTGCGTATCTGCGGAGGCGGTATCTTCTTTATCGTCGCATACAACCTTTTATCCGCAATTTTCCGTGGATTGGGAGATAGTAAATCTCCGTTACTATTTGTATTTGTTGCATGTATCGTGAACGTGATCGGAGATCTGGTACTGGTGGCAGGACTTCACATGGATGCAGCAGGTGCGGCGATCGCAACGGTTACAGCACAGGCACTCAGCGTGGTATTTGCCGTAATCCTTCTGATCAAAAAGAAACTTCCATTTAAGATTACCAGAAAAGATTTCAGCCTGAACAGCCAGTGTAAGAAATTCCTGAAGATTGGGCTGCCGCTTGCACTGCAGGAGTTTTTGACACAGATGTCCTTCTTGGCACTTTGTGCATTCGTAAACCGGCTTGGTCTGGAAGCTTCTTCAGGTTACGGTGTTGCATGCAAGATCGTCAACTTTGCGATGCTAGTACCAAGTGCGCTGATGCAGTCGATGGCATCTTTCGTATCCCAGAACATTGGAGCAGGAAAGACGAAACGTGCGAAGAAATCCATGTTCACCGGAATCGGTGTCGGCCTGGTTGTGGGATGCATGGTATTCTTACTGGTGATGTTAAAAGGCGATATGCTTGCAGGATTCTTTACGACAGATGCAGCCGTTATCCAGAAAGGCTATGCATATCTGAAAGGATTTGCACTGGAGACAATCGTGACAGCGATCCTGTTCAGTATGGTCGGATACTTCAATGGTAATAATAAGACGGTCTGGGTAATGACACAGGGATTGATCCAGACCTTGCTGGTACGTCTTCCATTTGCATATGTCATGAGTATCCAACCGGATGCGAGCCTTACGAAGATTGGTCTTGCGGCGCCGGTATCGACGATGGTGGGAATTGTGCTGAATGTTGGATTTTATATTTATCTTGGACGTGCAGGAAAGAAAAGAAATACTTTATAAACCATTATGTGTTTAATAGAAAAGGGGCGTTGCTTCGGCCGATGATTTATCTACCAAAGCAACACCCCTTTTTGCTATGCTCCCGTCGGAGTCAGAAAATTCTTTACATAATAAAGAGCAGCTCCAATCGCCGGTGTGTATTGTCCATGATTTCCGAGCAGAAGCTGGTCTTCCGACATCTGGAACAAAGAATCCGTGTTGATTTTATCCAAAAGTTCCTGCATATCTTCCTTGCGAAAGTATGGGGCAAGGTAGCCGCTTATAATCACCGGACTGTCGATCACGAGGTTCAGATTACGGATCGCAAATGCAAGATGCGACAGATAATTCTGCCAGATCTGTACCAGTGCCGGAGTCGGCGAATTGTGGAGTAGCTGGAAGAATTCTTTTATAGGCATTCCGGCTGCCTCTTTCAGAGCGTTGGCAGAACAGTAGGTTTCCAGACAGCCATGGTAGCCACAGTAGCATTCCGGCCCGTCCGGATCAATACAGATGTGTTCGATGAGTCCGCTTCGCATATGATCTCCCTGGTGTACTTCATGGTTCGTGATGATTGCACCACCGAGATTAGGATTCAAAAGGAAAATCAGGGCACTGTCAAATTGCGGATGATTCCATAGTTCAAGATCGGCTGCTGCTTTGGAATCATGTTCCAGATGACATGGATAAGGAAGCCGTTTTGAAAAATCAGAAAGCTGCATCTGTGTATTGCCCATAATGTCTCCATAAGTAACCGAAGTTCCGTTCGGAGAGATAATCCCCTGGGTGGCAATGGATATTCCTTCAATTTTCCCGGTATCATAGTTCTGCTCTGTGATAAATTGTCTGATATTTTCAGAAAGGATATTATAATAATCGTCACTGTTCTCATAAGAAAGTTCAACCGTCTCTGTGGCAATGGCATCCCCGTAGAGATTCACTGCTACCATATGGAACATATCTTTTAAAATTCCCACACCGATAGAAATACGAAAATCATCCACAATTCTTATGATCTGGGCTTTGCGTCCGCCGGTAGATTCGAAATATCCGTTCCGGCTGATCAGTCCGTCAGCTTCGAGTTCATTCAGATTCTGACTGACAGTGGAAAGTCCCATCTGCAGGTCCTGAACAATCTGGAGCTTGGAAGTTTCTTTTTGTTGATAAATATATTGGTAAACCTTATCACGATTAATCTTTTTCAGAGTAATCGTTGTCATTCCTTTTTCTCTCATGATATTCTCCTTTACCCACTTATGCGTGAATCATACGCACAAGATCTGCATTTATTTTAATATAAATAAGTTCGCAACACAAGAATTTACAGGTGGTTTGTGAGAAATGCATAAAAATGTATGATGAGAATTGTATTTTTTGTCAATAGACAAATACACGACATGAGATTTATACTACACTTACAACTTAGATATAAGCGTAAGTCAAAGATGTAACTAAAACAAGAAAGAACAAAAATGCAAATCAAGGAGGAAGAAAACATGAAATTAACAGTGGAAGGAATCAAGAATCAGAAAGCATGGAAAGAAGTTGGAATTGCACTTCCGGGATATGATGTAGAGAAGGTATCACAGAAAGCAAAAGAAGAACCGGGATGGGTACACTTTGGGATTGGTAACATCTTCCGTATCTTCATCGGGGGTATCGCAGATGGACTTCTGGAAGAGGGTGTGCTGGACAGAGGAATTACCTGCGTGGAGACATTTGACTATGATGTAGTAGATAAGATTTATGATCCATATGATAATCTCGGACTGAGCGTCATCCTGCACGGAGACGGAACCCGCGAGTATAAAGTACTGGGATCTCTGGCAGAAGCAGTGAAAGCACAGGCATCTGACCAGGTACAGTGGAACCGGCTGAAAGAAATCTTTACAAGCAAGTCTCTTCAGATGGTATCATTTACAATTACAGAAAAAGGATATGCACTGCAGAAAGCTGATGGAACCTGGTTTCCATTCGTAGAAGCAGACATAAAAAATGGTCCGGACAAAGCAACAGGAGCGATGGCAGTCGTAGTGGCAATGCTGTATGAGAGATTCAAAGCAGGTAAATATCCATTGGCACTGGTTTCTATGGATAACTGTTCACAGAATGGTGCAAAACTGCGCGAATCTGTACTGACAATGGCAGAGGAGTGGAAGAAAGAAGGATTTGTAGATGAGGACTTCCTTACATATGTAAGTGATGAAGATGTAGTAGCATTTCCATGGACAATGATTGATAAAATCACACCTCGTCCGAGCGAACAGATCGCAACAGATCTGGAAACACTTGGCGTGGAGGATATGCAGCCAGTGATCACTGGAAAGAAGACATACATCGCACCATTTGTAAATGCTGAGAAACCACAGTACCTCGTAATTGAAGATCATTTTCCAAATGGACGCCCGGCATTGGAGAAAGGATTCGGTGTCTATCTTGCAGACAGAGATACTGTTAATATGTCCGAAAGAATGAAAGTTACGGTATGTTTGAATCCGGTTCACTCCGCAACCGGACCGTTAGGAGTGGTACTTGGATATGATCTGTTCGCTCACATGTTGAATACGAATGAAGACATGATGAAGATGGCACGTATGGTAGCATATGATGAAGGTCTTCCGGTCGTTGCAGATCCGAAGATCCTGTCACCACAGGCATTCGTAGATGAACTTTTTAATGACCGCTTCCCGAATGAATATCTGGGAGATACGAATCTTCGTCTGGCAGTTGATGTATCCCAGATGGTAGGAATCCGTTTCGGAGAGACGGTAAAGGCGTATGTAGAAAGATTCGGAGATGCTTCTTCACTTACAGCGATTCCACTTGGAATTGCAGGATGGCTCAGATATATGCTGGCTGTAGATGATGAAGGAAAGGCATATGAACTTGCACCGGATCCGATGAATGAGGAGATTCAGGAACAACTGAGTGATATCGTGATCGGAAAACCAGAGACATTCAAAGACCAGCTGAAACCAATCTTATCAAATGAGCGTCTGTTCTTTACAGATCTTTATAAAGATGGTGTCGGTGAGAAGATTGAAGAGATGTTCCGTGAGATGATCGCCGGAACAGGTGCAGTACAGGCAACTATCCACAAATATGTACAGAAATAAAAAAAGGAAAGAGGAGGAAAAATTACATGACAGATGCAGTATTTGCAGCAGATCCGGCGAGACTTTTGATTGCGGCCGCTGCGGGAATTCTATTATTATTACTGTTGATCATTAAATTTAAATTTCATCCTGTACTTTCCTTACTGATCAGTGCACTGATCATCGGACTCGGAGCCGGCATGCCGGTTCCGACACTGGTCGATACAGTAGAAAAAGGAGCAGGAGAGACACTGCAGGGAATTGTATTGCTGATCGGCCTTGGCTCATTGTTCGGTGGGATTCTGGAAGTATCGGGAGGAGCACAATGCGTTGCGCAGACATTGGTGAACCGGTTTGGAGAGAAAAAGGCAGGGATTGCTCTTGGAATTACAGGACTTGTTGTCGGAACGACGGTATTCTTTGAGGCAGGTGTTGTCATCTTGATTCCACTTGCATTTGGACTGGCGAAGAAGACGAAGAAATCTACATTATATTATGTCATTCCGCTTCTGGCAGGACTTGCGACCGGATTCGCATTCATTCCACCGTCTGCAGGTTCGGTACTGGTGGCTAATATGCTCGGGGTAGATCTTGGTGTTATGATCGCCGTCGGTGTTCCGACAGGAATCCTCTCCCTGATCTTTGCAGGAATTCTGTGGTCAAAGTTTATTGGAACGAAGATTCATACCGGACTCCCGGCAACGATGTCAGAGGTGAGAGAAGAAAACGAAGTTAATCTTCCGAAGTTTTCGACTGTCATTGCGATCATTCTGGTTCCACTGGTTCTGATTCTGTGCAGTACACTTTCCGAGTACATACCGGGATTGAAGGGAATCCGTCCGGTACTGGAATTCGTAGGAACTCCGTTTGTTGCATTGATCATTGCAGTTCTATGTGCCATGTATTTCCTTGGAAAGAAACAGGAATACGATGGGGAGCAGCTTAAGAAAATTATGGATCGTTCACTCCGCCCAACGGGACAGATTCTTCTGGTAATCACTGGCGGCGGGATCATCCGTTGGGTGCTTCAGGACTGTGGAATGGGCGATATTATAGGACCGGCACTGGAAAAAAGCGGATTACCGCTGATTCTGGTCGCTTTTCTGATAGCAGCACTGGTCAGAGCTTCGGTTGGCGCAGCAGTCGTAGCGATGACGATGGCAGCAGGAATCATGGCATCTATGCCGGCAGTTGCGGGACTTTCACCGTTATATCTTGCGGCAATGGTATGTGCGATCACCGGTGGTGCGACTGCTTTCAGTCACGTGAATGATTCGGGATTCTGGTTGGTGAGTTCACTGCTTGAAATTGATGAAAAGACAACTTTGAAGTCATGGACTATAATGGAGACGATCATTGGATTTACCGGATTGGTCTGTGCACTGGTTATCAGCTTATTTGCCTAGGAGGAAACAAAATGGTTGCGAAAGTAATATTAGGAACAATGCAGAATGCCAAGAAACTGGTAAATATCGCAGAGCATATCTCTTGTGATGTAGAACTTTGCAGCGGAAGATATGTGGTGAATGCCAAGTCTATGCTCGGAGTACTCAGTATGCCGGGATTTAATGTGGGGGAACTGCACATCCATACAGATGAAGAGAATGAATGTAACCGGATTCTGGAACAATTGCTTGAAAATGGACTTCTGGCAGATACATCAGATGCGGCGAAAAGATCTTTGTATGACATCACAACATTTGGAGAGATTCTGATCGACTTTACCTGGCAGGGAGTGAATGCAGACGGGCAGACGCTATTTGCCCAGAATCCGGGAGGAGCACCTGCCAATGTAGCGGTTGCGGCGGCAAAGCTTGGTGGCCATACGGCTTTTATTGGGAAAGCCGGAAATGATATGCATGGGAACTTTTTGAAATCGGTACTGGAAAAAGAAAAGGTCGAGACGAAGGGAATGATCCTGGATGATGCTTATTTTACAACACTTGCATTTGTAAATGTGGGAGAAAACGGAGAACGTTTTTTCTCATTTGCAAGAAAGCCAGGTGCTGATACCAGAATCGAAAAGGAAGAAATAGATATTGAAATTTTGGACAAAACGCAGATTTTCCATGTGGGCTCGCTGTCACTGACAGAACAACCGGCGAGAGATACAACACTGTATGCAATCCGGCGTGCAAAAGATAAAGGAAGCATTATTTCCTATGACCCAAATTACAGGGCATCTCTCTGGAAAGATGAAAAGACAGCAAAGACACAGATGCGTAGTCTGATTCCGTATGTGGATATCATGAAGATATCGGATGAAGAAACAGAATTGTTAACAGGAGAGGTAAGTCCGGAGAAAGCAGCATCTATATTATTTCAGAAAGGAATTAAGATTGCGGTTGTTACGCTCGGAAGCAAAGGGGCCTATCTTTATTGTAAAGAAGGCGGAGTACATATCCCAGGATTTGTAAGTGAGGCTGTTGATACGAATGGTGCAGGAGATTCCTTCTGGGGAGGATTCTTATACTGCATCAGTAAAGCCGGAAAACAGCCGGAACAATTTACGATGGAAGAATTGAAGGATTATGTAGGATTTGGAAATGCAGTCGCAAGTCTTTGCGTGGAAAAGAAAGGTGCGATACCGGCAATGCCGGAGCTTGCACAGGTGAAAGAAAGGATGGAAAGATAAGATGAATTTGCAGACATATACAACAGGAATCCAGCATATCGGGATTCCGACAAATGATATTGAAAAGACGATTGAATTTTATAAAAAACTTGGATTTGAGACAGCGCTTCAGACAATCAATGAAGAGGCAGGGGAAAAGGTTGCATTCCTGAAGTTGAAAACCCTGGTAATTGAAACGTATGAAAATAAGCAGGCAAAGCTTACAAATGGTGCGATCGATCATGTGGCAATCGATGTAAAGAACATTGAAGAAGTGTATCATTATATAGAAGAAAACCAGATGAACACAACAAATGATGAGATTCATTTCCTGCCTTTCTGGGAAAACGGTGTAAGATTTTTTACGATAGAAGGGCCGAACAAGGAAAAGGTAGAGTTCAGTCAGTATTTGTAGTGATAGAGACAGGCGTAAATCACGATGTTGATTTACGCCTGTTTTTTGTTCTTACTATTTTCATGTGTAAATACATGGTAATAATGACCAAAAAACAGCAGATATATTTTTGGTAAAAACCACTTTTGAAATAAAAATGGAATAGTTTTTAGGTGAAAATTGTAGCAAGTAGTGTGATGATGTGGAAAAGATCCATATGATATTGCTTGCTTTTATAAAATTAATTTTGGGTCATTATACTTTTACGGAACAAGAGTATAAATCAGTAAGGAGAGAGTTTTGTGAAATATGAAAAAGGAGACTTTGTAAGTAAATCGGTCACAGGTATTTGTAAAATAGAGGATATTTTATATTTGACTCCAGGGGATGAAAAAACAAAAAATTATATTATGTGATGAAGCCGGTAGAAGATGAAAAAGAAAAAATATATATTCCAGTTTCGAATTCAAGACTGAGATTGTGTCTGACAAAAGAAGAAGGATGGAATCTGATCAAGCGAATTCCAGAGATTCCGACAGCATGGATAAATAATGAAAAAATGAGAGAGCAGAGTTACAAGGATGCAATAAAAACAAATGATCCGGAAGCCTTGGTGGCTATCATAAAAATGATTTATCAACGAAAACAAAAAAGGCTGGCACAAGGAAAAAAGTGTACTGCTACGGATGCAAGATATTTTCAGATAGCAGAAAATCTGTTATATGTGGAATTGGGAGTTGCGCTTGAAAAACCAAAGCAAGAAATTTGTAAAACAATCATTGATTATATTAATCAAAGTAAATTAGAAGATTAAAGGAATAAGAAGGTATGAATCTATAGATAAAATTTAAAAGCCAGAAGATTTGTTTATGCTGGTATTGAATAAGTTGTAATAAATAAAGTATAATGTCCATAGTCATTGCTCCTTTCGTATAAGGTCTGTTTGGCGATGGACATTAACTTTTATTAGAAAAAGGATGCATGGTAAAATAAAAACGAAAAGAAGGTAAAAATGAAACAGATTGCAAAGAAGATAACGGAATATGTAAAGAAAAGTAAAAGAGCAAAACTATACGGAGTATTTTGTCTGATATATTTGATTGCAGTCATATTTGTCATGAATGACGCATGGTTGTATCAGACACCAATTGCAAAACTTACAAAAGTAGAGACAAGCATAGCAGGAGAGAATAAAAGCACCCGCGGAACACAGGAAATCAAATATAAACAAAAAATCCGGGGTGTGATATTAAATGGAACGAATAAGGGGAAAATCGTTGATTTTTCTAACGAATATACCTATACAGGAATGTTAAAACAGAAATATCACAAAGGGGATAAAGTATTGCTGAACGGGTCTGAAAATAATGTGGGATCCAGTATACAGAGTGTGAAAAGAGATACAGAACTTGTTGTTTTGCTTGGACTTTTAATATTTGCACTGATGACAATCGCAGGAAAGAAAGGTGTGCTCACGATTATAACGGTTGGAATCAATATTGTGATATTTTCAGTAGGATTTTTAAAAAGCGGTGATGATGCGGATGTTGTAGCAATCTGTAATAAAATGGTGCTCTTCTTTGCAATTGCTACATTGATCGGATTAAATGGACTTCACAGGAAAACATGGGCGGCCTTATTGTCAACACTATGTATACTGGCAATGATCATGGGAATATTTGAGGTAGTGATCAGTCATACCGCAGAACTGGATTATTCTACGATGGAATATTTGGGAAGCATTGATAATCCGGATGAGATTTTTCATGCGGAGATCCTGTTATCCGGACTTGGAGCAATCATGGATGTTACAGTGGCAATTGCGGCAGCTTTGAGTGAAATTGTTACGAAGCGGCCAGAAGTTACATTCCGGGAGTTATTCCGGTCCGGAAGAGAGATTGGATATGATATTATGGGAACGATGATCAATGTATTGTTGTTCGTGTTTGGCTGTGGCCTGATTCCGATGTGTGTGATCAGGATGAATAACAGTGTCCGGTTTATGACGATCATCAAATTACATATTCCGTGTGAATTATGCAGATTCTTCATAGAGAGTATTGGAATTGTACTGGCAATACCAGTATCTATCCTGATCACATCTGTGATGATGAAATTAACGATAAGGAAGGTGAAGAAGATATGTTGATGATACTGGGATTCATCCTGTTATTTTTGATCATGATTATTGGCGGGGACAGAGGTGTGATATCATTGATATCACTGGTTGGAAATATGCTGCTGCTTAGCCTGGCTATCTGGCTGATGGCAGCGGGAGCACCGGTACTTTTGGTTACGGTCGGAGTAGGAATCATCATTTCATGTGTCACATTATTTTATCAAAATGGTACCAATGAAAAGACAAAGAGTGCATTTACAGCCGTATTGATTACAATGGCGGTCTTGTTCTTCTTTATCTATATGGTGGTGTGGAGAAGTGAGGCAGGAGGACTGAATGAAATCCAGGCTGCGGAAGATGATGTATTATATTACAATATGAATCTGGATATTAATATGAGAAATGTTGCGACAGCTGTGATCATACTCAGCACGTTAGGTGCTGTGTTAGATATGGCACTTACGGTTACCACTTCCGTTTACGAGGTCAGTATTCACAAACCGGAGATGAAACTGACAGAACTTGTAGAAAGTGGAATGCAGATCGGAAGAGAAGTAATCGGGACAACGGTGAATACATTGCTATTTGCGTATCTTGGAGAATCACTATTATTATTTTCTTATCTGAAGATGCAGGATTATACACTGGAAACATTATTAAATTCGAAAATATTGTTCCAGAATTGTCTATCAATGATATTTGGTGCGATCGCCTGTGTAGTGGTGATGCCGGTTGCGGCGGTATTGGTGGGAAAACGTATTAATATCGTATAATTGCTTCTGGTTTTTCGTATTATAAGCAAAAGGCAGCAGATCATGTTTTATTTATCGCAAGAACATCTCTTGTAAGTTAAAAGGTAAGATTGAATAATTGAATATAACCTTTTATTTGGTGAAACGGGTAAAATAGAATACTCGTCTGTTTTTGTACGATTTTTTACAAAACAATAATAAAATCGGAGGTTTTTTATTCAATGAAAAAATTTATTTCTATTTTTTTGGTGGCAGCCATGGCGGCAGGATGCCTTGCAGGCTGCGGTCAAAAGAAATCCAATGAACAGATGGAGCAGCTTGGCAAGTACGGTTTTCTTCGCAGAGATTATCTGAAGAACCATAAAAATTCTCTGTATCAGGTCATGCTTCTGCAGGACACTATTGGAGGACATCTTCTGGAAGTGGACAAGGTAGCCAGAGCACGGGAAGAGGTAATTCTGAAGCAGTTAGAAGAAAAAGAGCCATTGTCGGATAAAGAAGCAGATCAAATGGCATGGGTAAGAGCAGCCAACCAGCACAGAGCGATTGCAGAAGAGATTATTCTCAAGGAATTGATTTATGTTTAAATGAATGTGATGAGGTCGTGGAATGCGACCTCATTGTTGTATGAGAATATAAAATTGCAGTAGGCAGAACGAGAAAAATAGGGTAATATAACAATAACCTGTTGGTGCGATTTTGAAATGCCAAGTTGGCATTTCAAATTATAGAAGGGAATCAATAATGAAAAAAGAGATAATAGTAGCAAATAATATTGATAACATTTACGATGAAATAAATGCATTGATCAGAGAAAAGAAAACGGATGTAAAGAAAGTTGTGAACGATGCCATTATCTCACTTAACTGGGGAATTGGAAAAAGACTTAGTGCGGAGTTCACCGGAGATAATAAGCCTGAGTATGGAAAAAAAGTTGTTGCAGAAGTCAGTAAACGTTTGGAACAGGAGTATGGTTCTGGATTTGATAAAACATCAATTTCGAGAATGATTAAATTTTATCAGGAATTTCCTGACTTCGAAAAAGTTGCGACATTGTCGCAACAATTGACCTGGTCACATTTTGTAGAGATTTTGCCAATAAATGACGAGTTAAAGAGAGACTTTTATGCTGCAATGTGTATGCAAGAGAACTGGTCAGTGAGGACATTGCGTGAAAGAAAAAAATCTATGCTTTATGAACGCACTGCAATATCGAAGAAACCAGAAGAAACAATAAAAAATGAGATTGCCGAATTACGGGATGATGGAAAAATGAGTCTGGATCTTTTTTACAGAGATCCATACATGCTTGATTTTCTTGGTTTACGTGATACTTATAGTGAAAAAGATTTGGAAAATGCCATTCTTGCGGAATTAGAAAAATTTATTTTGGAAATGGGATCGGATTTTGCGTTTTTGGCAAGGCAGAAGCATTTTGTGCTGGATGGTAAAGATTACTATATGGATTTATTGTTTTATCACAGAGGTTTGAAAAGGCTGGTTCTTGTTGAGTTAAAGCTTGGAGAATTTGAACCGCAAGATAAAGGACAAGTCGAACTGTATTTGCGATGGTTGGAAAAAAATGAAAGAGTAGAAGGTGAAGAAAGTCCGGTTGCTCTTATATTATGTGCAGAAAAATCGCAGGAAACCATAGAATTAATGCAATTGGATCATGGAAACATCCACGTGGGACAGTATATGACTAAAATGCCTCCAAAAGAACTTTTAGAACAGAAGTTATCACTTGCTATTGCAAATGCAAGAGAGCTATTGGAACAGAGGAAAGAAGAATAAAGGTTTTCAATTTAATAATGAAATGCAAGATAGGCGTGAGTCATAAAAATATGACTTGCGTCTTTTTCTTTTTGCAGAAAGGCGTGAGACATAAAAATATGGCTTGCGTCTTTTTCTGTTTGGAAAGGTAA
>OGPW01000135.1_pt1 | contig 60135 bp, 47 predicted proteins | sample 1553061 | NCBI WGS metagenome assembly OGPW01 (sample SAMEA2580292, study PRJEB22360) | human gut metagenome | biome: human gut; feature: human-associated habitat; material: faeces | place: Denmark | collected 2008/2010
ATTCGACACACTGCTCTGCAGTGTGTCGAATTACCCGACCCCTAACACACGACCCCTAGCACAGCAACAACTAAGGCTGCACCAAAAGGTACAGCCTTAGCATCGAACCGCTGATGAAGCAGAAGCCTCTGTTATTCAGGTTTCTTATTTGGATCATACTTGCCTTCAGCATCTACCCAATACTTACCGCCATCGACCCAAGCATTCGTTGCCATGACGCCATCAGCTCCGACCCAGTACGTGCCAGAGATCCACTGATCAGCTTGCATGGCGCCTGATTTCGCGAAGTGGCGCCATTCCCCATTGATCTGCTTCCAGCCCGTAGCCATGGCCCCAGAAGCGTTCATGTAATACGTCTTGCCTTCAACTTCTACGAAGCCTGTGCACATGCGGTAGTCAGAAGCGAAGTAATACCACTTCCCGCCGCTCTTGAGCCATTGATTCTGCTTAGCTGCACCACTCGATGCGAAGTAGTACCAGCCACCATCGATCTGCTTCCAGCCGGTAGACATCGCTCCGGAGGCAGCAAAGTGATAGTACTTGCCTTTGATACCCAGGAAGCCATTGCTTACCATTACCCCTGCATCATTCAGGTAATACCACTTCGAGCCAACCTTCTGCCAACCCGTCACCATAACGCCGGACTTGTTGGCGTAATACCAGTCGGAGCCTTGCTGGACCCAGCCGGTCTTCATCGCGCCATTGCCATCGAGGAAGTAGGTACTGCCCTTCTCGATGAGCTTGCCCGTCTGCATGATGCCCTCGGCGTTCATGAAGTACCACTTAGAACCGATCTTCTGCCAACCTGTGGCCATAGCGCCAGAGCCCTTGAAGTAGTACCAGTTGTTCGAGACCTTCTGCCAGCCAGTCTTCATCCAACCGTTGACATCGAAGTAATAGGTTGCGCCTTTGATGGTTTGGAAGCCCTTAGCATAAGAGCCATCGCTGTACCTATACCACCAGCCCTTTGAGCCGTGGACCCAGCCTTCCTTCACTGCAGAGGAATTACCCGTGAGCGTGACCTTATTGGACACGGCAAGCGAAGCAAGCGCCTTATTCTTGGCGGTGATGGTCACTTCACCTGCTCCTTTTGCAGTTGCACGGCCATTTGCGTCGATCGTTGCTACCCCAGAGTTCGAAGAAGTCCAATTGAAGGATGAAGGCAGGATGTTCACCTTGGCATAGGACCATTCGGTGTTCTGATTCTGAATCGTGTATTGGACCGAAGATCCCTTGGCGGTGTTGGACTTGAGCGTGGTGCCGAATGAGAGCTTCGCATTGTCCGGAGCAACCTCGATCGTATACTCATGAGTACCTGAGAGTACCGTAGTAGCGGTAGTGCCCTGGTTCGGATCACCGAAGAGCTCCACCCAGAAACTACAAGAGCCAACTCGCACCTTAGCTGCTGCCATGCAGGTGAAATCTCCGTTGATCATGTTAGCATAATGACCAGGAGAATTGGTCCATGAGGTGTTCGCTGAACTTGCATTCGCATTGCCGCTCGATGCATAGATGTTCTCGCCACAGGCATAATACCCACTCGGGAACGCCGTGAAGCACTGAGTGCCATTCGGGCGATCATGGCTGAACAAGATTGCGATCTCAGCTGCACGTTGGATAGCGGCCTTCTCGAGCTCGTAATCCCACATGAGCGCCCCAACACCTGCTTTCGTGCGGGCCTGGTTCACTAGCGCAAGGATCTCACGCGCATCCTTTTGGTCGTTAGTCGCTGAGATAGTGAACATAGCCAGTGCCGTAGTGCTATCGTCTTCAGCTGCCACCGAGATGTTCTCTGAGGTGGTGTAAGCTCCGGTGCCAACCGTGCTTTCAGTATCTGCATATGCGAGCTGAGCTGTTGCACTCATGCAGCAGATCGAAAGCACAAGGGCAACGAGCCCCAGAGCAAATCCAACAAGGAAGCCCTCTTTAGGTGCTCCTGTTGAAAGCGTTTTGTTCTCACTAACCATCTAACACGTCCCTTCTTATCTATGTGCGCCCTTCACCCAGACGCCATTCTTGTCCACATAGTAACGCGCGTTGTCGACCCAAGCATCCGTTACCATAGCGCCGTTCGAACCGACCCAGTATTTGCCTGAGACCCAAGCATTCGTCCTCATGGCTCCAGACTTGTTGTAGTAATACCACTTCGAGCCCTCTTTGTTCCAGCCAGTCTTCATCGCACCCGAACTCTTAAGGAAGTACGTCTTGCCACTTATGACCTGCTTGCCCGTGAGCATCTTATAGTCTGCAGGATTCAGGTAGTACCACGTACCCTTCACCTTTTGCCATCCTTTTACGAATGCGCCTGACTTGTTGGCGTAATACCAATTGCCAGAGGTCTTGATCCAGCCGGTCTTCATAGCGCCATTGCCATCGAGGAAGTAGGTCTTGCCCGAAACGACCTGCTTGCCCATCTTCATCTTGCCACTATAGGGATCGAGGTAATACCATTTCCCCTTCCACTTCAACCAGCCATCAGCCATCGCTCCCGAGGAAGTGAAATAGTACCAATTCCCCGAAATACGCTGCCAGCCCGTTTGCATCCAGCCCTTGCTGTTGAAGTGGTAGATCCCTGAACTGAGCGTGAGCCAGCCAACTGCGTATCTTCCCTTGCCGTAGTCGTACCACCAGCCCTTAGAGCTATGCTTCCAGGTGCCCAGAACCTGATTATTGTCTGGTTGCGGTTTATTAGGCTGGGGATCATCGATCACCGGATAGCTTGGTTCTGGATCGACCGGCTTGGGTTTATCCGGCTGAGGATCAACGGGCTTGGGGTTATCAGGATCTTCGGGCTTAGGGTCTTCCTTATCGAACTGATTTGAAACGGAGCCCGAAACACCAGGACGCGAAAGGAATTCCTTGAGTGAAGAGGTGTCTTCGATCTTGTTGTTATTGCATTCGAGCTCTTTAAGATTGGCGTTGTTCGACACGTCGAGAGAGGTCAGTTCGTTATGGCCGCAATTCAGCTTCGACAGATTGGTATTGCTGGAAATATCGAGCGAGGTGATCTCATTGTTCGAGCAATTCAGATCTCTAAGGTAGCTGTTGTCTGAGACATCGAGCGAACCCAGCTTGTTATCCGAGCAGTTCAGATCGAAAAGATACCGATTTTGGGAAACAGCCAGCTCGGTAAGCTCGTTGCCAGAACAATTGAGGTTCTGAAGGTCGCGGTTGTTCGAGACATCGAGCGATGAAAGATTATTCGACTCGCAGGAAAGATTCTTCAAGTTCGAGCATCCAGAAAGGTCGAGCGAAGAAAGCTCATTGCCTCCGCAATTCAACGTGCGAACATCGGAAGGAAGACCGAGTTGATCCAATTTGTTATTCGCACAATTGACTATCTGAAGCTTCTCGTAGGAAGCGATATCAAGCTCCTGAAGCTCATTACCACTGCAATCTAGCTCGGTAAGGTTCTTACCTCCTGGAAGATCGAGCGACGAGAGGGAATTATCTTTACATTCCACTTTGGTGAGCTGCGTGCAATTCGAAAGATCGAGCGTAGTAAGGTCGTTTCCCGAACAATCGATCGACGAGAGCAGACCACAACCTGATACTTGGAGGTTGTTGAGCTTACTGTCAGCGCAATCGAGCTTTGTGAGGTTCTGGCACCCCGAAAGATCAAGAGAGGTCAGCGCGTTGTTATTGCAAATGAGCGTATGGAGCCCCGTACACTTGGTCATGTCAAGGCTCGTGATCGTTCCGGTATTACCAGAAAGTTCGACCTTACGCACGGTCAAGCCATTGATGGTCTCAGGAACCACAACGTGCGTTTCTTGATCACTATAGATGCCAGTGACGTTTACACTTGAAGTCCCTTCTCCGTATGAGGTATAGGTATATTTGACCCCTTGCTCATCAGTGTATTCACCCGTTGCCGCCTGAGCAGGCGCGGGCGCAAGAGCAACGATCAGAGCGGTGAGAAAACAGAGAAGGATGCTAGTAACAGCGGTCTTGGTTCGAATAAGAAGACGATTTGAGGACATAACGATCTCCTTACCTGCACATATAACTTCAGAAAAGCCTCATGTTTCAGAGCAGTTTGTATGATAGAAAAAATATCATCGATTTACAATACTGCACGCAAAAGCACAACCACTATCCAATAAACCATTGGAGCACATGAAACAGAGATCTACCTCGAGCAACAGGCAAGATCCATGAAGCCACCGAACGCTTCGAAACGAGCCAAAAAACACTCGGCTATGAGCCTGCTTTTATGAGAACTTCACCTGTGGATAGAGTGCGTCAAAATCAGCCATCGAAGAAGACTTACCACCCTTGATATCCTTTGAGAGCGGTGCCAATATTGCCTTCGCATCCTTCTTCGGATCAGCCGAAGCCACGCTCACGTCCCAACACTCCTTGATCACATTCAAGCGGGTCAGAAGAAGCTCATAGAGCTTGTTGATCTTGGTGTAATTCGAGAATTGATCATCATTCTCATTCATACCCAGCTCGTTCATCTCCTCAACAAGCTTCGCCTTCGAATCAGTAACAGAGGAGATGAGCTTATTGCACTCATCGGCGTACTGCTGTCGTTTTGCCTTATCGGACGCGAGGTGATAGTTGTTGAAATTGCTTACGACCGTGTTCACCTGACCACGATAGTTGCCAAGTGTTTGATAGTTCTCTTGGAGCGCTTTGACCGTATCCGATTGCTGGATCTCTTGCTGAGAATCTTGCGTATCGACCGCTTCGTTGTTCACCTGCTCAACCTGGTCAGATGCGGTGATCTCTTCATGCTTGAGCATGCCAGCAGAATTAAGGAATGCCGCAACGATAGCGATAGCCGCGAACACGATAACGAGCGCAAGGACCGCTTTGGTGCGCGCTGTGAGCCTCTTTTTCTTCTTTGGGGGTTGGATGAAGGTCTTCGCCTCATCGCTCGCAGAAGCAACGACCTTCCCATCATCCGAGACGATCTTTTGCATGGGCATGGTGATGAGCGGGTCTTCCGCATGCCCGATAACAGGAAGATCGTTTTCCTTCTCTTTAGCGGCAGCCGTATCGATCTCTTCGGCAGGATCGATCACATTGCCCTCTTTATCGTGATAGACCCGTTCAGGAACCGGCGGAAGCTTGGTGGTTTCCGCCGGCCCAACAGTTTCAGCATAGGTGAGCTTCTCTTGCGCCTCGGCAATGCGCTTCTTCATCTCGTCAACGGACATACCGCATTGAGGGCATTCATTCTGCCCGTCCTCGATCTTTTGTCCGCATTCAAGACAATACACTGCGTGCGCTTGCTCCTTACTGCTTGTCAGCGATCAGGCGATTGAGTGCGTTCAGATAAGCCTTTGCGGAAGATACGATGATATCGCCATCGGAGCCACGACCAGTGTAGACCGTGCCATCAGCTGCGGTAACGCGAATGGTCACTTCGCCAAGTGCATCGATGCCGCGCGTAACGCTCTGCACCGAGAATTCGGACAGATCGTTTTCGATATCCACGATCTCGTTCACCGCGCGATAGAGCGCATCGACCGGGCCGGTGCCGATAGAGCAGGCGCAGAATTCGTTGTCGTTCTTATCGACGAGCGTAACGGTGGCCGTTGGCGTGAGCGGTTGACCGCAAGAGATCTGAACGCTCTTCAGGGTATAGGAAGCTTCTTGCGTACGGCCCTGTTCGCCAACGAGCGACTCAAGGTCCTCGTCGTAGACTTCCTTCTTCTTGTCAGCCAGATCGAGGAATGCCGTGTGCAGGTCTTCGAATTCCTGACCTTCGATATGATAGCCGAGTGCCTCCAGGCGGTGACGCAGCGCTGCACGACCCGAACGAGCAGAAAGCACGATCGAGCTTTGACCTGCACCAACTTCGGTAGGATCGATGATCTCGTAGGTGGTGCGCTCTTTGATCACACCATCTTGGTGAATACCGGAAGAATGCGCGAAGGCATTCGCACCGACGATGGATTTATTGGGCTGCACCACAAAGCCCGTGATGGAAGACACCAAGCGCGAAGCACGGATGAATTCGCGCGTGTTGATATCAGTGTGAGCGTCGAGCTCTTCGCCGTGCATCTTGATAGCCATGACCACTTCTTCCATGGCGGTGTTGCCAGCACGCTCGCCCAGGCCATTGATGGTGCACTCGATCTGCGTTGCACCGTTCTCAACGCCCGCAAGGGAAAGCGCGGTAGCCATGCCGAGGTCGTTATGGCAGTGGACCGAAATGGAAGCCTTGTCGATGTTCTTGACGTTCTCCATCAAGAACTTGATGCGGCGACCGTACTCTTCAGGCAGCGAATAACCCGTGGTATCAGGGATGTTGACCACCGTAGCGCCAGCAGCGATGACCGCCTCGACCACTTTTGCGAGGAATTCATAATCAGAACGGCCCGCATCTTCGCAGTAGAATTCGACATCTTCAACGTACTTCTTGGCATACTTGGTTGCGTTCACCGCACGCTCGAGAATGACCTCAGGCGTGGTGCGCAGCTTATCGAAGATGTGGCTGTGCGAAACGCCGATGCCCGTATGGATGCGCGGACGCGCACAATCAGCCAGCGCCTCAGCAGCAGAATCGATGTCCTTTTCCATGGCACGCGTGAGCGCACAGACGATCGCCTTATCGCCTACTTCGGCCGCGATCTGCTGCACGCTCTTGAAATCGCCCGGCGATGAGATGGGGAAACCTGCTTCGATCACATCAACGCCGAGGCGCAATAGTTGACGCGTGATGACCAATTTCTCTTCGGAGTTCATCGATGCGCCTGGCGACTGCTCGCCATCGCGCAAGGTGGTATCGAAAATAGCAATCTTGCGAGTCATCACGCGTTCCTTTCTTTGAGGTAATAGTGTGATTAACTATACCATCTTTCCGTGTCTTTCTCTGAAATCTCCTAGAGAGACGCGTGTTTTAACGCATGGTTTCACACTAGAGCGCTGCGTCGTTTTCCTCGCCTGTTCGAATGCGCACGACACGTTCGATATTCGAAACGAAGATCTTGCCATCGCCCACTTCCCCGGTGCGTGCCGTGGAAACGATCACATCCACGATCGCATCGACTTGGGCATCGTCGGCAATGATCTCGAACTTGATCTTCGGAACCATGTTCAAGATGACCTCGTTACCACGGAAGTACTCGCTCCATCCATGCTGGTTGCCGCAACCATGCACCTGCGAGATGGTCATACCTGAAACATTTGCCTGAAAGAGCGCTTCCTTGAGCGGTTCGAGCATGGTCGGCCGAACCACCGCACATATACGCTTCATGTTGCTATCCTTTCTCTTCGACCAGCGTGTTGCTGATCTCGTGCGAACCCTCTTAGCGTTGTTCGCCTTAGGTTCACTCGCGTGCTGTTAATCAAGACCGTTGAATGCAGGGTAAGCAGATTCGCTGTGTTCACTGATATCCATACCCGCTGCTTCTTGTTCCTTAGAAACGCGCAGGCTTCCCTTGAAGCATACCTTCACGATAAGGCCGATCACAAGCGAACCGATGCTCACGAACGCGACCGTGACCAAGATACCTAAGCACTGAGCGCCAAGCAACGTGGGATCGCCCGTATAGATGAGGCCGCCGAAATCCGTCCAGGAAAGTTCTGGTACGCAGAAGATACCCGTGAGCACGCCACCGACCATGCCGCCGACCGCATGACAACCGAACGCGTCGAGCGCATCGTCATACCCGATCTTATTCTTCAGGACTGACATTGCGAAGTAGCAGATGGGCGAGACGATGAAGCCCATCACGATCGCCGCCCACGGCTCGACGAAACCTGCAGCGGGCGTGATGACGACTAAGCCCGCAACGAGACCGGTTACCGCACCAACGAGCGTTGGCTTACCTACCGCGATCTTCTCGACTACCATCCAGGAAAGCAGTGCTGCGCCAGATGCGACCACGGTGTTCAGGATCGCGAGCGCTGCGATGCCATCAGCCGCGAATTCAGAGCCACCATTGAAGCCGAACCATCCGAACCACAGAAGCGTTACACCAAGCACCACCAGCGGAATGTTGTGCGGACGATGCGCAACCGTACCGAATTCCTTGCGTGAACCGAGCAGCAAACAAAGGACCAGGCCAGCAAGACCAGAGCTGATGTGGACGACATCGCCGCCTGCGAAGTCGAGCGCGCCTATCTGATCGCCGATGAAGCTGCCTTCGCCGCCCCACACCATGTGCGCGAGCGGGCAATAGATGACGAGCACCCAGATGCTCACGAAGGCGATCATGGCACCGAACTTCATACGCCCTGCCACTGCGCCCCAGATGATCGCACAGGTGATCATTGCGAAGGCCGCCTGGAAGACCACATCGATGATAGCCGGATAGACCGCATCTTCAGGAACGACTTGCGCTTCTACAAGCATATCCTGCACGACCGAAGCACATCCGAGTTGGTCGAACCCTCCGAAGAAGGGGTTGGAGCCATCTCCGCCATACGCAAAGCTCCAGCCCGCGATAATCCATAGCACCCCTACCACACCGATGATCGCCATCGACATGAACATGGTGTTCACAACATTTTTACGACGTGCAAGCCCTCCGTAGAAGAATGCAACACCTGGTGTCATCAATAACACCAGCATGGTACAGATGAGCATGAATGACGTCGATCCGGTATCAAACATGATGGAACCCTCCTTAAAGGTCGAGATTTTTTGAAACCGACCTCTTTATCTTGTCACGCGCTCTGCGGTATGCTTTTTTCATTCGCCATTGTTAACGCACGTGGAAATAAGATGAAACAAACAAGAAGTGCGAGCGTTACACGCACGAAATAACCCCAGGTCGATTGGATGATCGCATGATAGAGATGAAAAAAGTTGAACCCGTTCACGATCTCGATGCCTTGGCAGAAATGGCGCATGATATTTGGTTCGAGTACTGGCCCGCGCATATCGGAGCAGACCAAACAGCGTATATGGTCGAGCAATTCCAGTCGAAAGACGCGATCGCGCGCGACATCGCTGAGCATGGCTACGAATACTATTTCGTGATCGATGAGACGGGCAAAGCCGTGGGCTATGTGGGAGTTGCGCCTGAGCGCTTTTCGAACGATCGGGAAAACCCACGCGCAAGAGCACACGGCGAAGCGATCACACCGCTTCACGCAGATCGCTTGTTCATCTCGAAGATCTATCTCTACGCCGAAGAGCGTGGCAAGCACTATTCAAGCCAGATACTTGCATGGCTGCGTGACTACGCGCGCAAACTGGAACTTACAGGCATGCATCTGACCGTCAATAAAGGCAACGAACTGGGCATCCGCGCGTATAAGGGAAATGGGTTCGACATCATCGAATCGGTTGAGGCCGATATCGGCAACGGGTTCGTGATGGACGACTACATCATGGCGTGCGCGGTATAACTCCTGTTAGCTGCTTGGCGCTCGCTGCAAATTCTCCTTTACATGAACAAGCAGTGTCTTCCAGAGAAAAGCGCTGCTTGTATGTTATGAAGCTGTCTTTCGCTTCCGCGAGAAGATGCCTTCGCTCACCAAGAGCGCGATGAAGATGAGCACGAAGCCAACAACGAGGCGCACCGTGAGCAGCTCCCCATAGAGCAGGATGCTGAACACCACGCCGAACACTGATTCAAGACTTAAGATGAGTGAGGCTTGCGTAGGCTCGATGCGCGCCAGCGCCATATTCGGTTTCGGCGCGCAAGCGCTATATTCTGCACGCCGAACGCGAAGATGGTCGCGAATAACACCACGAATGCGAGCTCACCGACTATGACCGGCATGATCTGCGTGAGCGCAGGAAGCGTTTCGAAGACCGCGCCGGTAGCTAAGCCGAGCAAGCCTTCAGTGATGAACTGGATGACCGTGAGCATGAGCACATCATAGAAGACCGAGAAGATCGAAACCGAAACGATATGTGCTGCAAAGAAGAATGCGCAGAGCAGCGTCATGATCTCGCCGAAACCGATGCTCAAAGAACCTGAAGCGCTCGTGACCGATACGAGCCATATGCCCACGATCGCAGCGAACGCCGCTACGATGTTCGCCTTGGTGGGCTTGCGTTTTGCAACGACCCACCACATGAACGGCACGAGCACCACATACACCGCAGTAAGAAACGCATTGATACCTGGCGAAACCGTTTGCAAACCGACCGTTTGCGTGAAGAATCCCAAGAAGTCGAGCAGACCCATCACCATACCGGCAGCGAACGCTTTCCAGGTAAGGCGCAGGCGCAAGCGCTTGAGCAAGAACGGAAGGATAACAAGCCCTGCGATCGTAAAGCGTATCCCCAAAAGCCACCCAGGCGGGAACACGGCAACCAGATCCTTCATATAGACGAAGCTCGCACCCCACGCCATGGTAACGAGCAGAAGCAGGACCTTATACACGCTCGTCGGTATATTTGCTAACGAGAGATTAGACAAGGCGATCTTGGATCTGGCGAGCGATGCCTGCTGCATCGAGGCCGAGGTCGGCGAAGAGCAAGTCCACCTTGCCTTGCTCGATGAATTCGTCGGGTATGCCGAGCGTGAGCGAATCCACCTTGAGCTCTTCTTCGCCCAGAACTTCGCTCACTGCTTCGCCTGCGCCACCGATGATAACGCCATCTTCAACGGTGACCACCAGTTTCGTTTCTGCAGCCTTGCGAATCGCTTCCTTGTCGATCGGTTTCACCCAGCGCATATCGACCACACGTGCCGAGATGCCCTGCCCTTCCAGCAGGCTTGCCGCACCGAGCGCGTGCTCGACCATGCGGCCAAACGCAAGGATCGCCACATCTTCACCGGGCTTCACCTCTTTAGAAACACCCTCTTCGAAGACCACGGGCTCTTCAGGGATGAGCGCACCTGGGGCTTCACCACGCGGATAACGAAGCACCACTGGTCCGCCAATAGCGAGTGCTGTATGCAATGCAGAAGCCAACTCGGCTTCATCGGAAGGCGCTAGTATCTTCACATGTGGGATCATGCGTGCATAGACCATATCGAACACGCCATGGTGCGTAGGACCATCATCACCCACAAGACCAGCGCGATCGATAGCGATGACCACGTTCTCGCGCGGGAGTGCCACATCGATTATCAGCTGATCGATCGCACGCTGCATGAACGTGGAATAGAGCGCCACCACAGGCTTCTTGCCCCCGATGGAAAGACCCGCCGCCATGGCAACCGCATGCTCTTCAGCAATACCCACATCAAAGAATCGTTTGGGGTATTCGCGCGCAAAATCAGCCAAGCCCGTACCATCGGTCATAGCAGCAGTGACCACTACGATCGAATCATCCTTGGCTGCTTCAGATTTCAAGGACTGGGAAAACGCTTGGGTATAGGTAAGATTGCCGCCTACCTTCTTCTTTATCTCCCCGGATTCAAGGTCATAGGGTCCCACACCGTGGAACTTGGAAGGGTTCTGTTCGGCAGGCGCATAGCCCTTGCCCTTCTTCGTGATCACATGCACGAGCACTGGCGCGTTCGCTGCAAATGCATTCTTGATAGCCGCCTTTATCGCAGGGATGTTATGCCCATCGATCGGCGGCGTGCAGATGATGCCCAACTGCTCGAAGAGCATCGAATCGGGAATGACCAGATTCTTCACTGACTCTTTCGCGGTCTTACCCATCTTCACCAGGGCCTTACCCGCCGTACCGAACGACTCAAGATGCTCCTGAATCGTATCGCGGCTCTTGCGGTAATTCGAATTCACGCGAATGCTGCCAAGATGCAGTGCCATCGCGCCCACATTGCGCGAGATGGCCATTTCGTTGTCGTTCAGGATGATGACGAGCGGCGTTTGTTCCTGCCCGATATCGTTCAAGGCCTCGAACGCCATGCCGCCAGCAAGAGAGGCATCGCCGATGAGCGCAACGACCTTTTGCTTCTCCCGCGAAAGATCGCGCGCACGCGCAAGCCCGCAGGCGATCGAAAGCGAATCGGATGCATGCCCGGAAGGGTGAACATCATGCGGATTGGTGTGCGGCTTCGGAAAACCTGAAAGGCCTTTGTACTGGCGCAACGTTGAGAATTCATCGCGCCTGCCCGTAAGGAGCATATGCGCATACGATTGATGGCCCACATCGAAGATGAACTTATCTTCAGGGGAATTGATAAGGCTATGGACCGCAAGGATGATCTCGACCGCTCCCAAACTTGAGGCAACATGGCCTCCCGTTTGCGAAGTGGTGTTCAGGATCTCATCGCGAATCTCACCCGCAAGGATAGCAAGCTCTTCATCGGTAAGGAGCGCGAGCATGTTGGGCGATTCGATAGAGTCAAGAATTCGATCCGCCATAGCCTCTCCTTACCTTACCTGCCCAAATGAATTTCGATAATAGCGTGCGAACTAGTTGCTTTCAAGTGCAGGCTCTGCGTTTACGTCTGGCTCAGAAGCGTTCGGGGCTTCTTCACCTGCATCTTGCACGTCTTCTGAGTGCTCTTCATCATAGAGCGCGTTGTTCTCCTGGAGATTCTCCTCCAAAAGCGACGAAGCACGCAGCCCCAGCTGCACAGCTTCTTCATAGAGTTTCAGCGCATCATCCAAAGGAAGATCGTCGTCTGCCACTGCATCGACGATCTCATCGAGGCGCTTCTTCACCTCTTCGAAGCTCTCGGTATTCGCTTCACTCATGCGCTTCCTCCTCGAGCTTGGTCGCGATGCGCCCCAAGATGCCATTCACAAAACGCGGAGAATCTTCGCCACCGAATTCCTTGGCAAGATTGACCGCTTCATTGATGGAAACGGAGATGGGCACTTCATCCACTGAGCGCATCTCGTAAGCTGCCATGCGCAAGAGCGATCGATCGACCACCGGCATGCGGTCGAGCGCCCAGTTCTCGCTCGCTTCTACCAGTTCTGCATCGATCGCTTCCTGATCAGCAGTTGCGCCTTCGATCAAGCGGCGAGCATAGTTACCCAAGAGCTGCGTCTCATCGACGAGCCTTCCCTCTTCGATGATCGTTGCAGGGTCGGTCTCGAGGATCTCTGCCTGATAGAGGACTTGCAAGGCAAGGCGGCGCGCCTCGCTTCGGTCATGTTGATGTTTTTCAGCCATGAGCGCGTGCTAATCCTGGAAGAGGATGCCGTCGACATGAATATCGACGCGATTGACGGTATAGCCAGTCTGCGCGAGAATGGCATCAGCGATAGCCTTGCGCGCATCTGCTGCGATCTTGTCGAGCGAGAAGCCATTGAGCACGGTGATCGAAACGCTCACGTCGATCGTATCGCTCGTGACCTGGCTCACACGCACGCCCTTCTGATCCTGCTTGGACCCGAAGAAGGAAAGGATGCCCGTGCTGGTCTGACCTACGACCGCAACTCCTTCAACATCCTTGAGCGCAAGTGCAACGATGGTATCGAGCACATCAGGAGCAATATCCATGCCTCTCGTTTGCGTGTCTGTCATTATTCATCACCCATTTCGGTTTCAATGAAGTCGGTAAAGACGTTGCCCTCGATGAAGGCAGGATTCTCGAGCACCTGCAGATGGAACGGGATAGTGGTCTTGATACCCTCGATCTCGAATTCTTGGAGCGCACGCTTACCACGCGCGATCGCCTCTGCACGATCGGCACCCCACACGATGACCTTAGCGACCATGGAATCGTAGTAGGGCGAAATGCGATCGCCTTGCGAAATATAGGTGTCCACACGCACGCCAGGGCCTCCCGGCACCTTGAACTTCGTGATCGTGCCAGGGCACGGACGAAAATCGTAGTCGGGATCTTCGGCATTGATGCGGAATTCGATGGCGTGCCCATTCGGGGTGAAAGGTGCCTTGTCAGCACAAGAGATCGGTTCGCCCGAAGCGATGCGCAGCTGCTCTTTGATGATGTCAGTTCCGGTGATGGTCTCCGTGACCGGATGTTCGACCTGAACGCGCGTATTCATCTCCATGAAATAGAAGCGACCATCTTGATCGAGCAAGAACTCGATCGTGCCCGCATTCTCATAACCCGTTGCACGTACCGCCTTGATGGCTGCAACGCCCATGGCACGACGAGTTTCGCCATCGAGCGCCGGCGAAGGCGCTTCTTCCAGCAACTTCTGATGACGGCGCTGGAGCGAGCAGTCACGTTCGCACAGCGAAATGCGGTTATCGTACTTATCAGCCAGGATCTGAACCTCGATATGACGTGGACGCAGCACGAGCTTCTCCAGATAGACATCGCCATTGCCGAAGGCTGCGAGCGCTTCGGTCTTTGCAGCAGTGAACTGGCTCTCCAGCTCTTCAGGGCTGTGCACTTCGCGCATGCCCTTGCCGCCGCCGCCCGCGCTTGCCTTGACGAGGATCGGATAGCCCGCAGCATCCGCGAATGCGCGCGCTTCCTCGACCGTTTCCACGACACCATCGGAGCCAGGGACGGTGGGAACGCCGCAGGTCTTCATGGTCTCACGAGCCTGCGCCTTGTTGCCCATCGCTTCGATGCTCTCTGGCGAAGGGCCGATGAACACGATGTCGTTGTCGGCGCATGCACGTGCGAAATCGGCGTTCTCGGCCAAGAAGCCATAGCCAGGATGGATCGCATCGGCGCCAGTGTTGACAGCAGCAGCGATGATCGAAGGGATGATGAGATAGCTCTGATTAGCCGGAGCGGGACCGATGCAGACGGCCTCATCAGCATAGGCGACCGGTGCCGTATTGGCATCTTCGGTGGAATAGACCGCCACCGTCTTCACGCCCAATTCCTTGCAGGCGCGCATGATGCGCAGAGCGACCTCGCCTCTGTTTGCGACTAGTACCTTGTTGAACATTTAGGCACTCTCCGGTCCGATAGCATCATGGGAATTATGCGGCTCGATGTAGAAGAGCGGCGTACCGAACTCCACCGGCGTAGCATCTTCAAGGCAGACCTCGCGCACAACGCCCATCTCTTCAGAGGTGATCTCGTTCATGAGCTTCATAGCCTCAACGATGCAAAGCGTCTGGTTGGCAGTGACCTCGTCGCCCACCTTGACGAAGGGCGGCTCGCCAGGAGCAGGTGCTGCGTAGAACGTGCCCACCATAGGAGCAGTCACGCAATGCCAGGATGCCGGGCGGCTCGCATTGTCCGCAGGAGCAGCAGCAGGTTCATCTGCAGGTGCAACCTGAGCTGCAGGAACAGCCTCTGCAGGCACCGCAACCGGAACAGCCGGTGCTGCGCACATAGCGCCTGGCATACGAACTGAGATGCGGGCGCCTTCTTCTTCGACAACGATCTCGCCCACGCCGCTTTCCTCAGCGACGCGCACCAGCTCGCGAATCTGATTGATATCCACGTAATCCTCCTCTTTGGTCTGGCTTGATTCCTCTTCAAGAAGGAAATCAACCTTTTCGGATGTGCGATGCTTGCTCAAATAGGTACGCGCCTCATTCGGGAACAGCGCATACATCAAAACGTCCTCTTCAGACTTAGCCAAATCGCCGATCTCTTCTTCAAGCTCGGCGAAGGTGGTGGTGACGAGCGAACCAGGTGCTACATCAGGGTCGAGCACCTGCGAATCACCCACGACCTTGGCAACGATCTCTTGATCCATAGGACCAGGAGCTTTGCCGTAGTAACCGCAGATGTAGTCTTTCATTTCCTTGGAAACGACGCTCCAGCGCTTGCCCGTGAGAACGTTGAAAACCGCCTGCGTACCAACGATCTGCGACATAGGCGTAACGAGCGGCGGATAGCCGACTTCAGCACGCACGCGCGGGATCTCTTCCATGACCTCATCCAGGCGGTCGAGCGCGTTTTGGATCTCGAGCTGGCTGACGAGGTTCGACATCATGCCACCAGGGACCTGATGCGAGTAGACCTTCATGTGCGTGAGCGAAGAAACGCCACGCTTGTAGTGACCGCGCTTGCGCACCTCTTCCCAGTATTCCGAGATCTCGAAGAGAAGCCCTAGATCCAGCCCGGTATCGTAGCGACTTTCCTCAAGTGCTGCAACGATCATCTCGACTGCAGGATGCGAGTTGCCGAACGCGAGCGGAGCGCTTGCAGTATCAGCGATCGCAGCGCCTGCTTCAGCAGATTTGATGATGTTAGCGGGTGCCATGCCGCCGACATAGTGGCAGTGCACGTGGATGGGCAGGCCGATCTCGGCGTTGAATGCCTTCACGATGCGCTCGGTGCGATACGGCGTGAGCATGCCCGCCATGTCTTTGATAGCGATGGAATCGGCACCCAGATCTTTGAGCTGCTGGCCATATTCAAGGAAGCTATCGAGCGTATGAACAGGCGAGACCGTGTAAGAGATCGCACCTTCGAAGTGAGCTCCGCACTCCTTGATGGCCTCAGCGTTATCCACCACATTGCGGATATCGTTCAACGCGTCGAACACGCGGAAGACGTCGATGCCATTTCGGTGCGCTGCCTCGATGAAACGGAAGCAGATCTCGCGGGAATAATGCTTATAGCCCACAAGGTTCTGTCCACGCGAGAGCATAGACAAGCGAGTGTTCGGCGTTTTTGACTTGATGAGTCGCAGACGATCCCAAGGGTTTTCGTCCAAAAAGCGTAGGCAGGTGTCGAATGTTGCACCGCCCCAGGCCTCGATGGCCCAGTATCCAACGCGATCCATCTTAGGCAAAATGGGCAGCATGTCTCCGATCGACATACGTGTTGCCCAAAGGCTCTGCTGTCCGTCGCGGATCGTTGTGTCCATAAGTTGAAGTTTTGCCAAGTGACTCGCACCTCCTTGTCAAAGAGCACCCGTACGGTCGGGTTGCATGATAGTGAACGACCATTATACGACACGAGGCGCCTTACGCGCCTCGCAATCAAAGGTATTTTCGTTATCGAAACAGAGATTAGACGCGAGTAACATAGCGGCCATCGCGCGTATCGATGCGCAGGATATCGCCATTGTCGATGAACATGGGAACCTGGATAGTCGCGCCCGTTTCGAGCGTTGCGGGTTTCGTGCCGCCCTGGACCGTATCACCCTTGAAGCCCGGCTCGGTATCGGTGACCTCGAGCTCGACGAACATCTGCGGCTCGAGACCGATGAGCTCATCGCCCGCATACAGCAGCGTGACTTCGTCGTTCTCTTTGAGCCACTGTGAGGTATCGCCCACCACTTCAGCGTTGAGCGCAATCTGATCGTAGGTATTCGGATCCATGAAGTGATAATCCACGCCATCGTTGTAGAGGTACTGCATGACCTTCTTCTCGAGGCGAAGCGTCTCGAACTTCGTGCCGGAGTTGAAGGTGTAGTCGACCACGCGACCAGAACGGATATCGCGCAGCTTCGTGCGAACGAATGCACCACCTTTACCTGGCTTCACATGCTGGAATTCAATGATGACCCAGAGTTTGTCCTTATATTCGATGCACATTCCGTTACGGAAATCAGCGGTAGAAATTGCCACGGGGATCCTCGATTCTTACTCGTTATCTCTGCTTAGTGCGGCTCTATTATAACCATGTCATGGCTACTTTGGGTGATCACGTCATATCCTGTTTCGGTGACCACCCCAAAATCTTCAAGTCTCATGCCGAATTCAGCGGGAAGATAGATGCCCGGCTCGACCGTGAGCACCGCGCCGGCTGGCAGCGGCTTCGTATTGCGCGGCGAAAGTGCAGGGTCTTCGTGAATATCGATGCCAAGGCTGTGCCCGAGCCCATGGCCCATCGTGTTGGCGAACCCCCCTTCGGTAAGCACCGCTTCAGCGAGCTCATGGATCTCCGCACCCGTCTTTCCAGAACGAAGCGCCGCTTCAGCAACCTCGTTGGCGCTTCTCATGGCTTCCCACGCACGGTACATCTTTTCGGTAGGCTCCCCCACGAACACCGTGCGCGTCGGAACAATAGCCACCGAAGCGAGCGCCGAAATCCATTACGATCGCGCTGCCGCACGCGATGCGCGTATCACCCGAAAGAGCATGCGGGCTTGCCGCGTGAGCACCCGTTGCGACGATCGTGGGAAATGCGAGCCCTTCAGCACCTGCATCGAGCATGAAGGTATCGAGCGCGCGCTGAACTTGTGCTTCCATCATGCCCGGCTCGATGATATCCACGATGAACGCGAAGCCCGCATCGGTGATGGCCTGCGCCTTTCTCATGAGGGCGATCTCGAGAGCATCCTTGCTCGCACGCAAACCTTCGATGAATCGCTCGCGCTCGACAAGCTCAGGAGAAGCTGATGCATCCACGAGCGCTTGGGTGAGCATATGGAACTCGCGCAAGGTGAGCGTATCTTCGATCGCAGCGCGCTGCTTGTTGCCGGACGTGCCCACAAGCAGGTGCGCAAGCCAATTCGCATGGCTCGTCCGCTCGAGAGACACCTGGATCTGCGAACCCTGCGCAGCCGCCTCGAGCGCTTCGCCGTAGCGCGAATCGCTGTGAATGATCGCATCCTGCGGTGTGATGATGAGCGCATGCGCAGCCTCATCATCGAAGACGCCCTGGAAGGCGGTGACCCATTTGATGTTGGAAAGATCGCGAATGTAGACCGCATCGAGCTCGTTTTCGATCAGGAGTTCACGGATGCGCGCAATACGGCGCGCCGAAGCCTGCTTGCTCGCCAAAATCAAGCGTTCCCGTTCTTCGGGTGACAGCGCTTCAATACCGAGCGCACTATCGAGCGGATCTCCTGGATGCATAGCGTCTTGTTTCATGACGAGCGCCGCCTCTAAGCGATGCTCTGCTGCCAGGCGCGCAAATGTTCGAGCACGAAGCCAGGATCGAGACTAACGATCTCCCAGCTCCCCACATCGCGTGGCAAGACAAAACGAAGCGTATGCGAACGGACCTTCTTATCGGAGAACATGCAGTCGAGCAGCTCTTCGGGATCGGCATGGAAATCGAGCGCAGGCAACCCGAGCGTGTCGAGCAGCTTGTCTTGCGTCTCCACGAATTCGAGCGAGGTGCCGAGCTTCGCTGCCGCAAGACGCGCCGCGAAGCGCATGCCTTCTGCAACCGCCGCGCCATGGGAATAGACCCCATAGCCTGCGCATGTCTCGATTGCATGAGCGAGCGTGTGGCCATAGTTCAAGCATTCGCGCACACCCTTCGTCTCCTGCTCGTCGGCAGCAACGACTTGCGCCTTGAACACCACACTGCGCACGACCGCTTCTTGCGTGATGCTCATATCACGCGCGGCGAGCGCTCCTGCATTATCGCAGAGCCAGAAGAAGAACTCATCCGAATCGATCACCGCCGATTTCGCGATCTCCGCGCAACCGCATGCCCATTCACGTTCGGGCAGCGTTGCAAGGGTGGCAAGATCAGCGCAGACGAGAAGCGGCTGGCAAAAGGTTCCGACCAGGTTCTTCCCTGCCTCAAGGTTGATGGCGGTCTTTCCCCCGACCGAAGAATCGACCATGGAAAGCAAGGTGGTGGGAACCTGTACAACAGGCAGACCGCGCATGAACGTCGAGCCCGTGAAGCCCGCAAGATCGCCCACGACCCCTCCTCCGAGCGCAATGATGAGCGAATCGCGATTGAGCTTGCAATCGGCCATCGCGTTCCAGATCTCGGCGGCACAATCGATCGATTTCGCGTCCTCGCCAGCAGGGACCGTGAGCACGAACGTGCGATAGGATGCCGCTTCGAGCGAGGCTTTCACAGGCTTAAGGTAATGCGGCGCAACGGTCGCATCGGTGATGATGAGCGCCTGGGGATTCTCGTCGAGCGCGCGAAGCGCGGCACCGAGCCCCTCGATCGCTCCCGCAGCAATGCGCACGTCGTAGGGCTTATGACCCGCGATATCGACGATGACCTTACTCATGGGCTTCCTCTTTGACCATGATGCCTTCAGCGAGCAGCTGCTCTGCGATCTCGCTCGCAAGGTCGACTATCTCGCGCCCTTCGGTATCGATCGCATAATGCGCTGCGGCCTCATATTGCGGAATGCGCTCGATGATGGTCTTGCGCGCAGTTTCCAAATTCTTGAACATCGGGCGTGAATCGGTATTGGGAATACGACGCGCTGCTTCATCGGCAGTGACCTGCAGGTAAATCACATAGCCGGCATCGCGCATAATCTCGGCATTTTCTGCGCGCTTCGTGACCACGCCACCGCCGCAGCCGATCAAGCGCGGCGAACGCTGGGAGAGATCGCGCAGAACGTCCGTTTCGATATCGCGGAACGCCTCTTCCCCATCTTCAGCGAAGATATCAGCGATGATGCGATCTTCGCGCAGTTCAAGATATTCATCCGCATCGATCGAAGCGAGACCGTATTGGACCGCAAGCTGCTGAGAGACGCTCGTTTTGCCCGCGCCCATGAACCCGATGAAGAACACGGGTTTGGTAAGACGATAACCGCCTGCAGGAATAACATTGTCACTCATAAGGTCCTCTTTCTCTCTGAATGCTCGCGTTTTTCTTTTATGGGATGCGAACCACCAGTGCGCCTGCACCTCTTTGCAGCGAGCGCATCTGCACGATGCTCCACGCTTAGCGCGACATGGTCTTGATGCGCTTCTTGAATGATTCGATGTTCGCCTTGATATCGGTCATGTTGTCGGAGCCGAATTTGTCGAGATACGCCTGCGCGATGACGAATGCGACCTCAGCTTCAGCAACCACCGAAGCAGCGGGTACCGCACATACATCGCTTCGTTCAGTGGAGGCCTTATCCACTTCGAGCGTATCGATATTGACCGTATTGAGCGGATCGATCTGCGTAGGGATCGGCTTCATGGCGGCCGTCATGATGAGCGGCATGCCTGTGGTCATGCCCCCTTCCAAGCCGCCAGCGCGGTTCGTGCGGCGCATGAAGCCCTTCTTCTTATCGAGATAGATCTCGTCATGCGCTTCGTGGCCGAGCACCTCGGCATTCTTGAATCCGATGCCGAACTCAACGCCTTTGATGGCGGGAATCGAGAAGAGAGCTCCACCAAGCTTCGAGGTAAGGCGGTTTCGCGCTTCCTCGAATCCGCCGAGTGCAGGCAAGAGCCCGTTGACCACTACGCGGAAGGTGCCGCCCAAGCTCTGCCCGAGCTCTTTCGCTTCATCGATGCGGGCTTTCATGGCTTCGGTCGCCTCTTCATCGGGGCAGCGCAGTTCGCTCATCTCGATGGCAAGCGGTCGATAGTCAGCAGCATCGCGCATAGGGTCCTCTTCGATCATGCCTACACCGCCGATGGAAACGACATAGGAATAGACCTCCACGCCCACTTCAGCCAAGAATTCACGGGCGATACCCGAAGCCGCAACGCGAATAGCGGTCTCGCGCGCGCTCGAACGTTCGAGGATATTGCGACAATCGGTCTGGTCATTCTTGAGCACACCCAGAAGATCGGCATGCCCGGGGCGCGGCGTAACCTCGCGCACAAGATCTGCTGGCTCGTCACCGAATACCGCCATGCGGTCGGTCCAGTTCTCCCAGTCATCGTTCTTGATCGAAAGGCAAACGGGACTTCCGAGCGTTTTACCGAAGCGAACGCCCGACAGGACCTGAACACGGTCCTTCTCGATCTTCTGCCTTCCTCCGCGACCGTATCCGCCTTGACGCCGAGCGAGATCGGAATTGATGTTCTTTTCCGAGATCGAAAGCCCTGCAGGCACTCCGGTAACGATAGCCGTTAAGGCAGGACCATGGCTTTCACCAGCAGATACGTATTCCATAATCGTCCTTTTTCATGAGGTTCTCTTGGTCCTGCAGAAGCAAGACCTTCATTGGTTTTTATTCTATCAAAACCCCTGATTTCCCTGCGAGGAAATTAGCGCATGCGCGCTACCTCCATCATTCGCGCTCGCGCGATGAAGAAACCGCGTTCGCCCGGTCATCTTGTAGACAGATGCCGCTCTGGGGCGCAGGTTCCTTCAAGAAGAGTCCTTCGACCTTGCGCACCAGCTGAGTATGTTTCAGATCGACATCCACGAGCGGGGCGACCAAGTAAGCGGGCATGCCGGCAAGATGCGCGCCCACCACATCGGTGAAGAGCTGATCGCCCACCATAACGGAGTCTTCCACACTGCCCCCGACCAGCTCGAGCGCACGTTTGAATCCACTGGGAAGAGGCTTCATCGCCTTTGCCACGATAGGAATGTCGAGCTCGCGCGCAACAGCAAATACGTTCTCATGGAAGTTATTGCTCAAGATACAGGGTTTGATGCCTTTTTGCTGCACATGCGTAAGCCATGCTCTGACCTCGAGCGGCACTTCATCGTTATCGCGCCGACGAAGCGTATTATCGAGATCGAGCAGTACATGCGTGAGGTGCAAACGCAGAAGATCCCATTCCGCATCGATCGCAGCGACCGACGAAAACTGCTTTTCAGGCGTGAAGAGCCCCACACGTTCCCCCTCTATATGAGCGTTGCTCTATGAAGCGATCGCCTGCTGATGCTCTTCATAGGTCTTGCTGAAGAAATAATCCAGCCCACCCTGGCCGTTGTCTTTGAAATAGAAATAGAGATAATCGGTCTGGTCAGGATCGCAGGCTGCCTCGAGCGCTGCAAGGCCCGGTGAGCAGATGGGTCCGGGAGGCAATCCCTTGTTCAAATAGGTGTTGAACGGGCCTTCCTTCTGCAGATCCTCGGGCTTCGGGTCGCCTTCGATCACGTAGGCCGTAGTGGCATCGGACTGCAATGCCATGTCGATCGCAAGGCGGTTGTAGAACACCGAAGCGACCGTTTTCTTGTTATCCGCTGCAGCTTCACGTTCGATGATGGAAGCGAGGATGAGCACCTCGTAATCACTGAGCCCTTCATCGTGCGGATAGGTGTAGTTGAGCTGCTTGACCTCTTGTTCGTACTGCGTGAGCATCTGAGCAACCACATCATCGGCATTGGCACCTGCGATGATCTCGTAGGTCTTAGGGAACAAGAATCCCTCGAGTGAATTGTTATAAGCATCCTTCACGAAGCTGAACCGATCCGAGAAGCGCACTGCATCCTGTGCGGCCGCAAGGAAATCCGCTTCACTGATCGAACCCGCGTATGCCTCCGAAACGGCATGCGCTGTTTGTTTGATCGTGTAGCCTTCAGGTATCACGTAGCTGTTATCTGCCTGGTTCGGACCTGCTTCGAGATGCTCGACCACTTCTGAGAGCGGCGTGCCTCCATTGAACACGTAGATGCCGGTCTTGAGCGAAGAACCGTAGCCCTTTTGGGATACCTCATTGCTGAAGGCTTTCTTGTTCTCGATGATGTCGGCATCGTAGAGGATCGTGGCGATGTCTTGAGTCGTAGAACCATCAGGGATCTCGATGCGCGCCTGCTGGTCGCTTGGGAGCATGTTCGGGTTCTTATCGCAAGAGCCCATGCAGTTCACCAGCCCGAAGATTACGATGATGGCGAGCACCACAGCTGCGATGCCGATATAGAGTGGTTTCTTCGAACGACGCGGCTCGATGAGCGACGTATCATATTTGCTGAACTGGCGCTCCCCTCGTGCATGTGCTGCACGGGCAGCATGGGTGGGTTTGCGAGAATACGTAACCTTACGACGAAACACTCAAATACCTTTCGCAGTGCGTTCAGTGACGGGCATCGAGCCACGATTGCAAGAAGATCGAAGCTGCGATCATATCAACCTTACCACGCATCGACTTTTCGGAGTGCCCGCCTTCGCGGAGCGCACGTTTTGCTTCGGCAGAACTCAGACGCTCATCGCAGAATTCGAGCGGAAGATCGAGCGTTTTCGCTATGCGAGCTGCTTGTTCTTCGATACGTTGTGCTTGAGGACCCTTTTCGCCGTTCAAAGAGAGCGGCAAGCCCGAAAGGAGCAATTCTGGCTCCCAATCTTCTATCACCCGACGAAACGAAGAAGCGTTCGCAAGCACCTCTTGGGTAGGAAGCACGCAAACGGGACTCGCGATGCGCATCGCTGGATCGCTCACCGCGATACCGCAACGCACTTCCCCGATATCGAGCGCCATGACCCTCATGCGATCACCTGAAGCGGTCTCTGTGCGGAAACCTTTCGCATGAGCCTAAGCAAGGCCAAGTTCTGCACGCGCCTTATCGAGCGCTGCAGGAATACCAGAAGCGTCCTTACCACCAGCTTGCGCCATGGTGGGCTTTCCACCGCCACCACCAGAAACGAGCGGCGCGATGGTCTTGATGATGTTGCCCGCATTGAATCCAGCAGCCACCGCTTCATCGCTACCTGCAGCAAGCAGGATGGGACGATCATCGTTAACACCGATGAGTACGGCGGCACCCGGCGCATCCATGCGTGAGCGCACTACGTCCCAGAAATTACGCAGCATACCCGGATCGCGCACGTCGACCTGTGCAACGATGACCGGATAGCCGGCAGGAGTGAGCACTGCTTGGTCGAGCAGTGCCGTGACATTATCATCCGCAACGGCGTTCTGCGTACGCTTGAAGCGTGTTTGCAGCTCTTTATAGGCAGTCATGTTCGAAGCGGTGCGTTCGGAGACATCGAACATCGGCACGGAAAGCAGTCGGGCGGTTTCACGAAGCTCAGCTTCGATGCCGTTCACATAGGCAAGCGCGCCATAGCTCGTCACTGCTTCGATACGGCGCAAGCTCGCGCCTACGCTACCCTCGCTCGTGATCTTCACGAAACCGATCTCGGCCGTGTTGTTCACATGGCATCCGCCACACAGCTCGCGCGAGAACTGACCGACCTCGACCACGCGCACGGTTTCACCATACTTCTCGCCGAAGAGCGCAGTCACGCCAGAATTGCGAGCCTTATCGAGCGAAGTCTCATAGCGCGTAGTGGGGATCGCTTGCATGATGTAGGAGTTCGCAAGCTCTTCGACACGGGCGATCTGCTCAGGAGTGAGCGCTTCGAAATGCGTGAAGTCGAAACGCAAGCGGTCGGGACCAACGTAACTACCTGCCTGCTTCACATGCGCACCAAGCACCTCTCGCAATGCCGCATGCAGGATGTGCGTGCAGGTGTGATTGCGCGCGATGGATGCGCGGCGCTTCGCATCGACCGAAGCCGTAACTTCTTCGCCAACCGCGAACGAGCCCGATTCGATCTTCACCTTATGAACGGTAAGACCCGCTTCGGGGGCTTTCGTATCGAGCACACGAGCAACGCTCTCACCAGCGAAGATGATACCCGTATCACCCACTTCGCCGCCCATTTCAGCATAGAACGGCGTGGTGGAGAGGACGATCTCGCCTTCTTGACCTGCTTCCAGGCGCTCGGCCACTTCGCCACCTGAGATGAGCGCATTCACGATAGCGCCGCACTCGAGCGTGCCGTAACCAACGAAACTAGTAGGTCCGAGCTTCTCGAGCAGCTCGACATAGATGCCACCGAAGTTCGACCAGGCTGCTTCTGCATCATCGGCATTGGCAGCACGAGCACGGCTGCGTTGCTCTTCCATGCAGCGCGCAAAGCCTTCTTCGTCGACCGTGATATCGCGCTCAGCGCAGATCTCTTGGGTGACCTCGATCGGGAAGCCATACGTATCATGCAGCACGAACGCACGATCGCCCGGGAGCACGTTGCCTTCAAGTTCGTCAAGCGCCTCTTCCAGGTAGACCTGACCCTGCTTGAGCGTGGCGCCGAAGCGCTCCTCTTCGGAAAGAACGATACGCTTGATGAGCGCTTCGTTCTCGATGAGTTCGGGATAGACCGAGCCCATGAGCTCCATGATCTTCTCGATGTAGTGCGAAAGGAACGCGCCTTCGATGCCGATCGAATGAGCTTTCATGACCGCGCGGCGCAACAAGCGACGCAGCACGTATCCGCGCCCCTCGTTCGAAGGCAGGATGCCATCGGCGATCATGAGCGTGACCGCGCGACTGTGGTCGGCGATGATGCGCAGCGCCAGGTCGGTCGCTTCATCCATCTTGTACGTTTTGTGCGAAAGGTCCTCGCCCACCGCGATCAGATCGCGCAGGATATCCGTGTCATAGTTGTTGTCTACACCCTGCATGATGGCAGCGATACGCTCAAGGCCCATGCCAGTATCGATGTTCTTCTTGGGCAGAGGAACGAGCGTGCCGTCTTCTTGTGCATCATATTGCGTGAAGACACAATTCCAATACTCGAGGAAACGATCGCAATCGCAGCCTGGAGCACAATCAGGGCTACCGCAACCCACTTCGGGACCCTGGTCGAAGTACAGCTCGGAGCACGGACCGCACGGGCCAGTGGGGCCAGCACGCCAGAAGTTATCGTCTTCACCGAGCTTCGAGATGTGGCTCGGATCGATGCCGAGATCCTGCCAGATCTCGATCGTCTCATCGTCATCTTCGAACACCGTGAAATAGAGCTTCTCGAGCGGAAGACCGAGCACCTCGGTCGAGAATTCGAGCGCCCAAGCGCACATCTCCTTCTTGAAGTATTCGCCGAAGGAGAAATTACCGAGCATCTCGAAGAAGCTCAGGTGGCGCCCTGTGGTGCCGATGATATCGATATCGTTGGTGCGCACGCACTTCTGCACCGTGGTCGTGCCGATGTAGGGTGCTTCCAGATGCTTTTGCTGCAGGAAGTAGGGCTTGAATTGGACCATGCCCGCTGCGGTGAGCAAAAGCGATGGGTCGTCGGGAATAAGTGAAGAAGAAGGCATGCGCTTGCACCCCTTCTCCTCAAAGAATTTCAGATACTTTTCGCGGATCTCCGCCGTGGTCATATATTCCATGGACACACTTTCTCGTGGATAGGACGAATGGAAAATCTTTGCTTTTGCATCATACAACAGAGCAACGTGATTCAGTGCTTTTGGTTCTTGCTATCAACTTTAACGGGCGCCATTTCACCCGTTGCATCGGCGAGCGGGTTAGGAGTGGGCGAAGAATCGCCCTTGAAGAAGACTCCTTCAGGGTCAAGGATGGAGCGACCGGTCTTCTTCTCGAAGTAGTACACGAAGATAGATTTGGCAGCGGCTGCAAGCGGAATGGAGAGCAGCATTCCGATGAAGCTGCCGATGAATCCGCTCATCGCCCAACCGAGCGCTGAACCGATCATGAGAGCAAGGATAACAAGTGCTGGGTGGATGTCGACCGAATTCGACATGAGCTTCGGCGAGATGAAGGTATAGACGATCTGCTGCACGACAACCGTGTAGACGATCGCGATGATGCAGATGAGCGGGCTGATGAAGATACCCGTGATGCCCGCGAGCGCACCGCCGAGCCACGGACCGATAACGGGGATGATGTTGAGCACGCCGGTGATAAGGCCAAGTGCAGCAGCACTGGGCAGGCCCATGATCACAAAACCGATGCCGCACCCAACAGCGATGATGCCGCATTGGATGAGCGTTGCTTTGATGTAGCCCCCTACCACGCGCGTGAACGTGATCTCGAGCATAACAAGATCTTCGCCATGATTCTTGCCGAGCAGGCGATAGATCTCTTTATTGAGCGCCGGCAATTCGAGCAGGATCCAGAACGCGACGACGAGCGCGAAACCCACGACCAACAGCGTATTGGCGACACCTGAACCGACTGCAGCAACTCCTTGCGCGCTTTGAGAAGCAACGGAGGATGCCCAGCTGGAAAGCGAGGCGAACGCACTGTTCATATACTCCTTGATGGTGGCATCTTGGAAGAAAGAGGCGTACTGCTCGTAGACATGATTCCACCACTCGCTCACTTGCGAGATGTAGGTGGGAACGCTTTGGATGAGCGAATCGAACTGATTGCCCACGCCGAACAAGGGCGAGAACATGAGGAAGATACAGGCTGCGAGCACAAGGAGCATGACCAGATAGGCCACGATCGTGCCGATCAGCCGGTTCGCCCCCCGCTTCTCCAGCCCATCGACGATGCCGCGCAAGCAGAACACGATAACGACCGACCAAAGGATGATGCCGATGGGGATGGAGAGGATGTTCAGAACGACCGTGGTGTAATAGATGATGATGCCGCATAAAACGACGAGCGAGGCGATGAAGAACCACCGCCCCGCTTTCATCGTTTTCAGGCTTACCTCTCGATACTCTTTGTCTTCAGTATCCAACGAGCTGCTCGTCGGATCGACATGCTTCATGTTGGTATTCCTTCGTGTTGCTAGTTTGCGCCTGCGTCTGCGTTAGCCTTGATGAAAACCGCTTCTTTAAGATTCGCAGCCGTCCTGTTCGTTTCTTCGGCCGCCTTATCGCGCGCTTCCTGCGCTGCTTCGCGATCAGCTGCGCGCTGGGCGTTATCGGCCTGCATATCGGCAACCTTCTCGCCCACGATCTCAAGGCCGTTGTCGACATTGGTGAGCACCACGCCTGCCGTACCTTCGGCATTCTTCACCGGGCTGATCTTCTCGCGGATGGCAGACGTTGCCTTCGCGATGATGCCCAGCGGTGCTTGCGTGACTTTGTCGACCGAGCTCGTCGCTTTGGAGACATTGCCCGTGATCTTGTTCACATCTTCCATGATCTGATCGATGCGCATGATCTGCAGATTCGCGCCATCGATCGTGAGCGTGATGCGATCCATGAGCGGATCGACGCGCCCAACGATGGGCTTAGCCTGCTTGATGAGATCAGCAGCATCATCGAGCATGGGGTTGACCTTTTCATTCACGGTGTTGCGAATGATCTTGACGAGGATATACAAGAAATATGCAAGGGCCAGGAGCGCAACCGCACCAGCCAGGCACAGGATGAATAGTCCAACCGGAATGAGATTCTCCATATCGACACCTTTCCTTCCAATCCAAATTTTCTCGATTATACCCTTTTATAGGCCTGAAAAGTCTTTCGTCGAGTAATCAATACGGTAACGTTCCCACCCTCGATCGCTCGGCGTGAAGAAACACCCGCGCTCGAGGCCATCAGGAAGATATTGCTGTTCAACATAGGCTCCAGGATAGTTGTGCGGATAGAGATACGCGCCGTACTCTTCACTACCCGGACGATGACGATCGCGCAGATGGTTCGGCACTGCGCGCGCAGATCCCTTCTTTACTTCGGCAAGCGCGTTGAAGTAGGCCTGCGAGGAAGCGTTCGATTTAGGGGCGAGCGCCATGTAGACCGCTGCCTGAGCAAGGTTGATGCCGCATTCGGGATACCCTATCACCTCAGCTGCCCTGAACGCAGCCTCAGCAACAAGGAGCGCTTGCGGGTCGGCATTGCCGATATCTTCCGAGGCCAAGATGAAGATGCGGCGCGCGATGAACTTCGGGTCTTCCCCGCCGTCGATCATGCGAGCAAGCCAGTAGAGCGCCGCATCGGGATCGGATCCACGCATCGACTTGATGAACGCCGAGATGATGTCATAGTGCATGTCGCGATCCTTGTCGTAAGGCAAGCTGTGCTGCGGCATGGCGACCTCGACCATTTCGCGCGTGATCTCGTGAGCGTTCTGCGCACTCGCCACATCGGAAGCGAGCGAGAGCGTGGTGAGCGCCGCACGTGCATCGCCTGCACACAGGGTAAGGATCGCATCGGCTGCTTCGTCTGTAAGCGCATAGGCATCGCCGAGACCGCGATCATCCACGAGCGCTGCGCCGAGGATCTCGCGGATGTTGTCATCGGAAAGGCTATGAAGCTCGATCAAGCGCGAACGGGAGAGCAGCGCAGAATTCACCTCGAAGAACGGGTTCTCTGTCGTTGCGCCGATGAGCACCACGATGCCATCCTCCACCGCATGGAGCAGCGCGTCCTGTTGGGCGCGGTTGAAGCGATGGATCTCATCGATGAACAGGATGGTGCGCAAGTTGCGATGGACCAGACGCTCATCAGCTTCCGCAATGACCTTGCGCAGATCCGACACCGTGCCACCGATGGCAGAGACCTCCACGAACGTAGCGTGCGTGGAGTGCGCGATCACGCGCGCGAGCGAGGTCTTGCCAGTGCCTGCAGGCCCGTAGAGGATGATGGAGGAGAGCGTGTCGTTCTCGATCGCAGCGCGAAGCCAGGTGCCTTCGCCGACCGCCTCCTGCTGGCCGACCAATTCATCGAGCGTACGCGGGCGCATGCGCACCGCAAGCGGCGCGTGGGCAAGACGCGTTTCGTCTTCCATCTGGGTAAAGAGCGTATCCATGGCTCTCCTTTACGTGTTCATCCTTCGGTAAGCTTACGCCGAGCCACCGCGAATTGCCACTCGCGACCTTTAGCGCGATGATTCCTTGCTCTTGCGCGCCTCATACGCGGACAAGACCGCCTCTTCGAGTGTTGCGCGCTCTTCTACGGTGAAACGATACGGTACCACCTGCGGCTGTGCGGGATCGCTCTTGCTCTCGCGCTCCACGCGAATGAAGTGCGCCTCGACCGTTTCGAAGCCCTGCCGCATGAGCGCAAGCGCATAGCACTGCGCCTGCAGGAGATGCTTCTCATGCAATTGCTCAGGCGATTCTTCATCGGAGCCACCGGTCTTATAGTCGATGAAGAACGCATGGTCCTTATCGGCTTCGCTCACAGCAAGGCCATCGATCTCGCCTTCAAGATAGAGAGGTCGCTCGCCCGAGCTGATCTCGAGCATGAAGGGAACTTCCGCATAGATGTGCTCGCAGGCGAAGAAGCGCTTGCAGAGATCGCTTGCGAACCAGCGCTGCGTTGCTTCGCTCAAGCGCTTTTCTTGCGGCTGAGATAGACCACCGAGCTTGACCTGCGCAACGAACGCAGACGCGGGCAGCTCTGGCACGACACCCACCTCCGTACGCGCTTCGATCGCCCGCTGGGCCAAGCGATGGAACGCCGTGCCGAGCGTGAAAGCGAGCTGGCGCTTGATCTCCAGAGTTTCCTCGCCGGAGAACATCTCTTCTTCTGCGTCCTGCTCCTCGAAAACCTCATCGCCCGCTTCTTGGACGAGCACCTGACCATGCGCAGAAGCGATGGCAGAATACGAGACGACATCATGGCGAGGACCAGGCACCGTGAGCGCGAGCGCTTGCGTTGCGCACACCGGAGGCACTATGAATTCCTGCTGCTCAGCAACAGGTGCAGGTTGTTCTTCGGGCTTTTCGGTCAATACCTCGTGACGAATGAGAGCAGGCGCACTGCCCCCATATTCAAAGGTACTCACGCTTGCTTCAGGCGTTGTTTCCCATTGGAGCACCTTATGAAGCAGGCCGTATATCCCCTTGCCGCTGTAATTGAAATCCTTGTTCCCATCGAAGGTGAGGGAAAGGAAGAGCGATCTGGAAGCACGCGTGAGCGCAACGTAGAGCAAGCGCTCGGCATCATCGAGCGTGGCGCGCGCAATGCGTGCATCCAAGAGCAGCGCGAGCTCTTCAGGAGCAAGTTCATCGAGCTGAGACCCAACCTCTAGCGTATCAAGATCGGACGAATCGAGATAAGCCATCAGTCCGCTGTAAGTCTTTTCCGCATTGCCTGAAAGCTTTGGTGTGAGTTGATAGAGGACCTTATCACCGAGCGTATCGATCGCGAGCTTTGTGGATTTCGGCAAGCCGAGAGGCGCTTCAGCGATGGCAATATGACCGAACTCGAGCCCCTTGCTCGCATGGATGGTCATGATCCGAACGTAATTGCTATTGAGCGTTGCGAGTACGCCGGGCTTTTCCTTCGAAGACGCAAGGAAGCACGTGAATCGATCAGCGATCTGGGGCATGGTTTGCTGTTGCTGTTCCCATGAGAGCACCAGATCGAGCGCCTTGAAGATGTTCGCTGCTACTGCCTGACCATCGCTCCCTGAAGCCTGCAAGCGATAGAACCACCCAGTATCGAGGATGAAGGCATGAAGCGCCTGATAAAGTCCCTCTTGCGAGGCTTGCTGCGAAAGTCGCCCAAAAAGCTGCAGGGCGCGAATGAGCTCTGTGCGCTCTTCTTCGGCGAGCTGATAGGAGCCCAGCGGCTCAAGAGCGACATCTTCGCCTGCAGCTGCCAAACGATCGGCAAGGAACCAGAAACGCTGCGCGAACGATGAAGAACGAACGAGCGACACAGATTCTCCTTCTGGTTCGAACTGCGCGAGCGCAAGGAAGGCCGCATCACTCAAGTTGAAAAGTGGCGATGAGAGCACCGCGTACAGAGCGCTCGAATTGCGCTTATTGGCGAGCGCGCTCAGAAGCGCATCGATCAATTGCACTTCGGGCGCGAGCGCAAAGACCGAACCACCCGAGATCACACTTTCAAAGCCTGCATCCGCAAGAGCTTGCATATAACAATCCGCATGGCCCATCGTACCCAAAAGAATGACCATCTCCGATGGCGAGACACCCTCGTCGTGAAGTGCGGCAAAATGCGCCGCGATGGAACGAGCGCTCTGCTTGCGGGCATCCGAGATCGATCCGCCCTTGCTGCGACTCCGCGCTTCGATGACCTCGACCTGAATGCGCGGGCGCGCACAAAAGCGCGGATCAGCTTCCTTGTTCACTGCACCATGCGCTTGAAGCGCAAGGAAGCGATCCCCGAAGAATTCAGGGCGTGAGAAGATGGTTTCCACGAAAGCGAGCACATCGCCATGGCTTCTGAAATTATCGGGCAGCGAAAGTGCCTGGAGATTCTCGTGAGCCTGCTCTTGAGAGCTGCGGTGATCGAAGAACACTTCCACATCTGCCCCGCGGAACCGATAGAGCGTTTGCTGCGCATCGCCTACCGTCATCACGTTCGCCCCGTGATCGCGTGAGAGCTTATCGATGATAGCGACCTGCAGAAGATCGGTATCTTGGAATTCATCGACCATGATGAGCTTGAAGCGCTCTTGATAACCCTTCGCAATGCTCGGATGCGTTGCAAGAGCATGCGCGCACGAACGGAGCAGATCGGCGTTGTCGAGACGGTTCGCGCCTTTCAGCTGCTGATATTCCCGATCGACCAAACGCGTGAGCTCGAGCAGATCGACAGAGATGCGCACCGAAACATCCGCGACGGCTGCATGAGCGATCTCGGCATATGCGCTGCGATACCCATCGAGCGCTTCTGCATCAGGTCTCACCTTAGCGCGCGAAGACTCAAGCTTCGGGAACAAGAACAGCACCTCAAGATAATCAAGACAATCCTGCATGTTCGAAAAATCGATCTGCGAAGCATCAATCTGTTCGAGGTAGCGATGCGCTTGCGCGATGGGCGCCTGGAGCGCATCGATATTGTTCAAGATAGCCTTATTGGCTTTTTCACCAGCCGATAGAGCCAAGCGCTCATAACTCTGCGCCACCTCGATCATGCATCGCAACGAACGCCGATGATCGAATCTTGCTTGCGACAATACCACGCTCTCGAACCCGTTTGGCATGCCAAGCGTCTTTTCCCACAGCTTCGTGATGAGCACCGAGATCGATTCGCTGCCAAACGAAGCTTTGGTTTCGGGATACCAGTCGAAAAGCCGCTTGAGCGGGCTATTGTCTTCTTCCGAAAGATTCTCGAGCACGCTATCGAGCGCTTGTTGCCACAACTCATCTGCTTCTACGTTTTCGACCACCTCGAAGCCAGGATCGATGCCCAGCTCAAGCGCATGTTCGCGTAAAATGCGCGCGCACATCCCATGGATCGTGGTGATCCAAGCATCTTCGATCATGAGCGCCTGTTCATCAAGGCCTTCCTGCTGAAGCAGCGCACGGATGCGCGATTTCATCTCTGCCGCACCTGATTTGCTGAACGTGGTGGCCAAGACCTCGTCAACCCGCCCGATAAAAGGCTGGGTGGTGCCTTCTTCGCCCACGAGCGCATACGCGATGCGGTTCGTGAGCGTGAACGTCTTGCCGCTTCCCGCACCGGCCGCTACCGAGAGCGGTGCATCGAGCGTGGTGATGATCCTTCGCTGACCTTCTGTCGCACTAGTGAGATCCATGCGCCCTCTTTTCACAATAGAGCACCGGACAATAGGTGCAGGCATCCTTGGTGCGAGGATCAGGAGCGATATCTCCGCGCTCCATGCGTTCGATCGTGTGCGCGATATCGGCTTCAACCAGATCGAGATACCCCTCGAAACTGCCCTTTACGCAGCTCGATCGCGAGATCGTTTCACTCTCGACGAGCGTTTGTGCAAGCGAACCACGCATGAGAGAGCGCTCATCCTTCGCACTATAACTCAAGTAAAGAGCTGCTTTAGGATGCAGCCCCTCTTTGCGACGCAGTAGCTGAGCATAGACGAGCGTCTGGATCTTCTCGGGGCTTTCAAAGGGTTCTCCTTCGCCTGCTGCATCAGGGTCATAACCAGCAGCAGGATACCTCGCAAGAGAACCCTTGTAGTCGATCACGATGAAATTCCCTTTATCATCCGCATCGATGCGATCGACGCGCCCGTTGATGATCGCGCCGCCATAGATGACCTCATCTTCCACAGGTATAACGTATTCGTGGTCGCGCACATGGAACTCTCTGAATATATTCTGCTGATAGGCCAGATTGGCGAGCAATTTACTCTTCAGCTGCTCAAGCTCTTGACGCTCCAGTTCATTCACCGCGATCAGCCGATCGCCCGGTTTGACAGTTGCCTGCTGCTCAATCAGATCATCGAAGACCACCGTGAAGAGCTCGCATGCCTCTTGCAGGGTCTCATGTGTGATACGCGCATGCCCCTGTTGTGCCCACAACCCGTAAAAGCGCTGGAAGACGCTGTGAACGAACAGGCCCATCTCGCGCGGGCCGAATTCCTCCCCTTCATCGTTCAGGCGAAGCTTACGCTGAACGAACCACTTGTAAGGGCAGCTTCGATAGGTCTCGAGCGCGGAAGGAGAGACAACCAAGCGCTCCTTGCCGGTGCTATCGCGGCGATACGTGAGCAATCGCGCGCGGTCTTCAGAGTTCAGTTCGCCACGTGCGAGCGGAGCTTCGAGCAAAAGCTCTGCGGGGCTCTCGGCGAAAAGCCGTGCGGTGCGATCGAATGACTCCTCCCCGATCTCTCGCAGAACAACATCCCTCCCCTCGCGCGCGCATTCGTTCAAGAACGTTTCCAAGAAGAACGCCGGATAGCATGCTTCTCCGTTGCGATCCTGCTTCGCATACTCGAACACCACGCTCTTGCGCGCGAGCGCGCACACCCGCTCGAAACGCCGCTCGAGCGAGATGAGCGCAGTATCTTCATAGGGCAGGCCGAAGCGCTCAAGGAAGCTCGTCAACGTGGAACGATGAGCATTCCCCCGGTAGTGTTCGCTATCGAGCGAAGTGAGTATGACCTGATCGCAGCAAGCTTTTGGAAGTGCTGCAGCAGCTTCGAAGGTAGTGAACAAGATATGCTTTGCCCCGTTTCGCGCCTCTTCGCAAAACGGCACGCATGATACGCCTTCCGCATCCTGTTCGCTTAAGCATGCGTCTTCTGAAGCGAGCATTGTGGCAAAGGGAGCTGAAAGCTGATCAGCCAGGACTGCCACATCGCAGGGAAGCACGCCGAGGGCTTGAGAATCGTAATAGAGCTCTTTCAAGCGCGCGAGGATGCTGAACTCGGTTGCTTTCTTTGCTGCATCGAGCCTCAAGCGTTGGAGCAGATCCTCGAAATAGGAAAGCACCATACCGCTCTCTATATCTTCGAAGAGCGTCTCGAAAAGCTCAAAGGTGCGCGAAGCAGAAGCGATCGAATTGCAGATCCGTGAAGGATCGAGGGCACGATCGCTTCGGATGGCACTCTCGATACGCTGCGCCTGAGCAGGTGGAACCTGCGCATAAGGAGAAGCGAGATAGACCTGCGCAGCTTCGAGCAGGCGAACATGGCTCGATCGTTCGCCTTCTAAAAGGCTTGCAACCGCACCGTAAGCGCGGCCGAACAGCGTATCGCGAAACGCAAGCTTCGCTTCAAGCGTGATGACATACCCCTGCGCGAGAAGCCCCTCTTTCATAAGCCCGAAGAGCACGCGCGGGTCAGGAGCGGTGATGATGGCCTTATGGCAGGTAGGCGCTGTACGGATCGCTTGATCGATAAGGAATGCGCTTGCGCTCGGACCAGCAGGCTTGAGCAACAAGATATCTCTTTCTTGGTCATCTTCATCAACCTCGAAAAGAGAGATCTGGGCATCTTCCTCGCGGACCACACACGCGGTTTCCCCCAAAAAATCTCTGAAATACGCTGGCGGTTCATCTTGGGTCCGTACGATCACCGTGCCAAATTTCACCGAGGATCGAATCTGATCGAGTGCGCACGCAGGCTCGATAAGACCTGCTTGCGCTTCAGTATAGCGCTTGACGAACGCAATGATCGTCTTATCGCTCGCAGTAAGATCGGCCTTGTGAAGCGCGCAGAGATCTGCATCGATATACCCACCCCAATCACCAACGAAACGCGCCAGGAGTTCGACGGTGCCTGCCGAATCGACCCATTCATCTTGATACGCAAGGAGCGATTTGATGATCAAAGACCGCTGATGGGCGCTCACCAGAGCTTCGCCGCTACCCCACACTTCCCAGAGTTCTTCAACGAGCGCGTTTGGCGTGGTAACGTTCACACCCAATGCGCTGTCTGTCGTTTGCGCAGCAAGGCACTTGCGATAGCGCACGACCTCGGCTTGCGTGGAGAACAGTATGGTGGTTCCAGCGATCAATACGACTCTTTTCAAACGTGCGCTCAAGGCGTGTTGAACACGCACCTAGCATGAGGGACTTCAAAGTAATGTTCATTTCATACGGAAATGAAACAACCACTTCATTTTAATTCAAACCTATTATAATGAGGGCTGTCACCCTCTATATCGCGATGGACCGATGACTAATACTAGGGAGTTCTACATTGCGTGTGAAATGGGGATTCGTATCCGTTGATACGAAAGCCAGGAAGCCCGCTGCGAACACCCACCTTCTTTTAGGTGGGTTCATCCTAGGAGGGTGACTTTTTTATGCGCTTCGCTCTCCCGTATCTCCGCTTTCCGCTTCACGCGAACGCGCAGTTTCCTTCGAGCAACGACCCGAAAGGCGCCCTCTACCACGAACTCGGTGCCTCGAAATCGATCGTATCCTGCTTCCAGAGCACCACTTCCCCGCTCTTGAGCGTTGCGGGAAGATCGATCACACGCTGATTCGACGAACCTGCCCAATTCAGATCGTAGCTATGCAATGCTTCGATGAAGGGTCCATCAACGAGCACATCACAGAGCGCAAGCAGGTCGGGTGCTTTTTCGTGAGGGTGCCCTGCCATAAGATCTTCGAAGAGATATCCCGAATAGATCCAAAGATCGTAGCCTTCAGCCTTGAGCAGCTGCGCGAGCTCGAACACGCCTTCGACCTGCTCGAATGGCTCCCCGCCTGTGAGTGTGACCCCATGGATGAGCTTGTTCTTATGGATCTCATGCACGATATCGGCAGGCTCGCACAGATAGCCCCCATCAGAAGGCTGCGACTCAGGGTTGTGGCACCCTGGGCAATGATGCGTACACCCCTGTACAAAAACGGAGAACCGCAGACCCGGTCCATCAACGATGGACTCGGGTGCGGTTCCGTACATCCTAAGCGTAGTCATTAGTTGACAGCGTGCTTAACGCGGTCGGCTTCTTCAGCGCGCTTCGCGTCGTTGAAGCGATCGAGCGTACCTACCAGGTAGCCCGTGATACGACGGATGCGCTCGAAACGGACGTTGTCGTCTTCAGCACGGCCGCACTTCGGGCAGCGATCGCCGATGATGCCGTTGTAGCCGCAGACCGGATCGCGGTCGACCGGGGGGTTCACCGAACCGTAGCCGATACCAGATTCCTTCATGTGGCGAATGATCGACTCGAACGCCTCGAGGTTATTCGTTGGATCGCCATCGAGCTCGACATAGGAGATGTGACCGCCGTTGGTGAGCGCATGATACGGCGCCTCGAGCGAGATCTTATCGAACGCGTTGATGTCGTAGTAGACCGGCACATGGAAACCGTTGGTGTAGTAATCGCGATCGGTAACGCCTGGAATGGAGCCATAGCGCTCACGATCCATGCGCACGAAACGACCGGAAAGACCTTCAGCAGGCGTAGCGATGAGCGAGTAGTTCATCTTGCGCTCCTGGCTCAAGCGATCGAGATAGCCGCGCATGTGACCAACGATCTCGAGGCCGAGCTTCTGAGATTCCGGATCTTGACCGTGATGGCTGCCGGTAAGTGCCACGAGCGCCTCAGCCAAACCGATGAAGCCAACGGTGAGCGTACCGTGCTTGAGCACTTCTTCCTGTGTATCGTTCATGGAGAGCTTCTCGGAATCGATCCACACGCCCTGGCCCATGAGGAACGGCGCATTGTAGACATGCTTGCTCGCCTGGATCTTGAAACGTTCGTCGAGCTGGCCGACAACGAGCGCGAGCTTAGCATCAAGCAAATCGAAGAACAGATCGCGATCGCCCTTCGAGCGGATAGCAAGGCGCGGAAGGTTGATGGAGGTGAAGCTCAAGTTGCCACGGCCCGTGGTGATCTCACGGCTGGGGTCGTAAACGTTGCCCATAACGCGCGTACGGCAACCCATGTACGAGATCTCCGTTTCAGGCGTGCCCTTGTAGTACTGGAGGTTGAAGGGCGCATCCACGAAGCTGAAGTTCGGGAACAGGCGCTTGGCCGAGCAGCGCATAGCGAGCTTGAAGAGGTCGTAGTTCGGATCGCCCGGATTGTAGTTCACGCCTTCCTTCACGCGGAAGATCTGCACCGGGAAGATGGGCGTTTCGCCACTGCCGAGGCCTTCTTCAGTTGCCAGCAGGATGTTCTTGATGACCATGCGGCCTTCAGCAGACGTATCCATGCCGTAGTTGATCGAAGAGAACGGAGTCTGAGCGCCAGCGCGGGAGTGCATGGTGTTCAGGTTGTGAACGAGCGCCTCCATAGCCTGGAACGTGGTGCGATCGGTATCGGCTTTCGCGGAGCTTTCCGCATAGCCGAGGATGCGCTTAGCGACGGCTTCTTCGATGCCCAGATCGATAAGCTCCTGCTGGATGGCGCCTTCGAAGGTTGCGTCCATGACCAAGCTTGCGCACTTGCCCGTTTCGCCCTCTACGCGGCCGATGATGGTCTCCGCAGTTTCCTTTGGGTTCTCCACATCGGTGAGCAGGCTGAGCGCTTCGAAGAGGTGCTTCTTATAGAGGCGCTTGAAGGTCTTCTGCACGCCGAGCGCCAGACCGTAGTCGAAGTCGCAGATGGACTGGCCACCATGCTGATCGTTCTGGTTGGACTGGATGGCGATACAAGCGAGCGCCGAATAGCTGGCAATGTCGTTAGGCTCACGCAGCACGCCATGACCGGTGGAGAAGCCACCCTTGAACAGGCGGCGCAAGTCGATCTGGCAGCACGTAGTGGTGAGCGTGTAGAAATCCATGTCGTGGATGTGGATGTCGCCTTCGCGATGAGCGCGTGCGAACTTCGGATCGATGACGCACATCTCGTAGAACTGCTTTGCGGATTCCGAGCCGTACTTCAGCATGGTTCCCATGGCGGTATCGGCATCAATGTTGGCGTTCTCGCGCTTCATGTCCGAATCGCTCGCCTTAGAGAACGTGATGTCCTTCAGGGTTTGCACGAGACGGCTGTTCACGTCGCGCACGCGGTTGCGCTCGGCGCGATAGAGGATGTATGCCTTTGCAGTCTGGCTGAAGTTCGCCTCGATGAGCGCCTCTTCAACAAGATCCTGCACGCCTTCAACGGTAGGCGTACCTTCGATGGCGCCCTCTTCGAGCTTTTCCATGACCGAATCGGTGATCTGTTCGGCGACAGAGCGATCTTGCATCGCGCCTGATGCCTGGAACGCCTTCTCGATCGCATCGGCGATCTTGGTCTGGTCGAAGACCGTTTCGCGTCCGTCTCGTTTGATGATTGAGGTAATCATGCAGCTTCTCTCCTACGTTTGATCGATGGTTAACCTGCAATTGCGTCCAACTACTCGCTGGGGAGTTTTCCCCATGCTTTACGAGTTTTCCACGTCTTTTGCTCACGTTATGCACAACATATTGTGGTCGTGTCGCAAAAGATCGTATAGATATAGTAGAAACTAAAAATCTGCTATACAAGTCTTGACATAGATATTCTTCCGCATATGGTCAAAAAAACTTGTGAGCAACATGACGGCAGCAGGCGCACGAGATGTGTGAGGGGTCGGGTAATTCCGTGTGAGGGGTCGGGTAATTCCGTGTGAGGGGTCGGGTAATTCAGCACATCACAGATGTGTCGAATTACCCGACCCCTCACACGCCCCTCACACAAAAGAAAAGCCGCTCTTAATGAACGGCTCCGTAGTAATATCCCCATCCGTGCGAAGAGAGCGATGAGTTGAACTGATCGCACAATTTGTTGCGATCATACGTTCCGGGCGGAAGCAACGAAACGATCTCGAGCAGATCGGGGTTCAGATCGAGCGATTCAGCCTGCACCACGATATCGAGACGCGTTTGCTCTTCGGCATCGGCGAACAGGCTATCGACGAAATCTTGCAGCACGCCGAAATCGGGGCTCTTCTCAAGCTTTGCCATACCGAACCCTCCTTATGCAACCACATCAAGACCGGCGAAGGTGGCGACCAACCCACCGGTATACGCGAACGTTGCCACTCCCCCTGCACGCAAGAATTGCACGCCTTGCTGGCGCAGCTTGAGCGCCGTATCGATCATGCGGTCGGGTGAATAGTAGGGATTATCCAAGTCTGGATCGTAAGCGCGCTCGATCAGTTCACGCACCACCAGTTCTGCAAGCAGCGGCTTTGTGGTGTTTTCGCGCAGCGTCTCGATCGCAGGAGCAAGATGCTCATACGTGGCTCCCGAAGCGATGCCGATCACATCTGCTCCATATTCATCGGCGAGCGCAACCGCCTCGGCAAGCGTATGAGTGTGCGTGGGCAACTCCCCCGCATCGGTGAGCGCGTAGGAGAGGAACACCGGACCATCGTAGACCGCCCGCGCCCCCATGAGCGCGCACTGAGCATCATAGGCACTAGTGAAGCCACTGAAGAAGAGAGCATCGAAGGAATATTCGACAAGCTCCTTCGCTGCTGTTTGATACTGAGCGCGCGAAGCCTTGAGCGATGCTGCGCTCGATTCATCCAAAGGTAACCCGCTTGGCCCGATGACCGCGAGCGCATGTTCAGGGTTGAAGGCATGCACGCTCTCCCAAGCGAATGCCGCGATATCCTTGCCGTGCCCCTCGAATTTCTCGTGAGCAAGACGCGCATTGGTGATGCATTCGGTGGCCGTGCAGAAACAAGGCGTGCCGATCATCTTCTCCATCTGATAGGCCTGCTCGACCGTTTCTGGTTCGCACAGGTCGACATAGGCTTCCTCGGTGGCCAGATCGAAGCCGAGCTGAGCGAACGAATGGTTGAACGACGTGCTCAAAACGAGCATGTCTTTGCCGAAACGCATCTGGATATCTGCCATACCCTGCTCTCTTTCTTGATGACGTACGATCTTGATTGCGCACTACTAAAAGTTCATTCTTGAAGAGATAGTGTACCATCCCTGAAAGCAGCAGGATCGTGCCTCACATCCAACGGAACGAATCTTTGCCAGCGCCGAGCTTGAAATGGTACTTCACCAATCCCAGATCCTCCCCCGCGAATGTTCCAGGCTCGTAGGAAATGGATACTTCATCTCCCTTTCCGTAAATCTGAAAGTTTTGCTTATTGAGCGCCGTAGGCGCGAGCAAGGCTGCTGCAACGCCGCGCTTGAACCAAAGAGGAGCCTCTCCTTCATACGTCGCGACTTCTGAAGGGTCCTTCGACTTATGAGGCTTGCCCTGCGTTGCGCCAAATCCGAGCGCAATGATCCCGATGACCTTTTCGCCTTTTGCTTTCTCTTCCATCTTCATGCGATTGAATGTTCCACCAACCCACCAGGTATTCAATCCCAGTGTCTGGCAGTAGAGCATAAGATCGGCGCCAGCCATACCAAGCCGCTCATTCAGATCAGCGCTTTCAGGTCCTGCGAGGATGAAGTAGTTTCGTACGCCTTTCGCAAGAATGAGTTTGATGGCAGCGTTGAAAGCCTCGGCGTTATCGAGAACGAGGCTGATATCTACCCCATATTCGTCATTCAACATTCTCGTGTGCTGTTCGATCTTCTTGCGGCATTCTTGAGGTATCGGTTTGTCAAGATATTTGCGAACCATATGCCGCTCATACATCGCTTGCTTCATATCCATAGGTGCTCCTTATCAAGAGGGACAGCGTCTTGGGATCGAAAGTGAGATTCATCCTTTGAACTGCGGCCTCTCTAGAATGTTCGTTAGTTTTTCGACTATCCTGATCAGCTCTTCTATGTCTTCATGCCCCATCGCCGCGATCAAAGCATCGAATTTCATGTTGAATTCGCTCTTCTCGTCGCCTAACAGTTCACGCCCTTTCGGCGTAAGCAGGACCAGCGTACTGCGACGGTTTTCGCGAGGAAGCGTTCGTGAAATGAACCCCTTGTGCTCAAGCGAGCTCATCATTTGCGACACCGCACCTTTAGTAACGGAGAGAAATCGTCCAATGTCCGTGGGACCCACATTCGAAGAACTGCTCGGATCATTCTCCTCGATGGCGCGCAAGAGCATGAATTCAGCGAGACTAATATCCTGTTTTCCGTCTACCAACTTCATGCCCAAGCCGGAATTGGCAAGCTTCTTGAACTTGAATATGGTCTGCAGAAGTTCGATACGAAGCTCCTCGTCTTTTGTCCTGCTCGCATTATCAGTCATAGAGCGTTCCCCTCTTATCTTTCTTTACCGCAAGGAACTACGTTCGCAAGCTCCGCAATGCGCTCTCGAGCGTTTCCTGCAAATAGTGCTGCGTGGTAGCACAGCACATTACTTCAGATATAAGCTATTTTAGTTTAGTACTATACTATATTGTTCTAAACAATCACCAAGCGACAAGGAATCCACACACGGCCTCTATCTGTTCATGCGTATCTAATCACTGCTTTCTATGCAAAACAAATCAATGAACCTCTCGATGATTTGGTGAAACACTACAAAAAGCGACTTTTTGTTTGACAAGCCACGCGGCTTGCGTACAATGTTGAAGGACGAAACGCACAGCAAGCGCTGGATGATTCGTCGAATATGTGGGGACGTAGCTCAGTTGGGAGAGCGCAGCGTTCGCAATGCTGAGGTCGTGGGTTCGATCCCCATCGTCTCCACCACGTAAAACAAATGGCCCTTGCCGTTTAGGCAAGGGTCATTTTTTCTTGGCAGGTTAAAGGCTTTGAGCGCTACACGACACGGCAAACCTGTGCGCAGGTGCTCTATAGCTGCGAGAGTTACGCACAAGCACCGATCTTACTGGATACCCTCCAGTTTCGGAATGTACTTGAAGCCCTCTTCAAGATCCTCGTCGGTCGGAATATAGTCGGTCATCGTGCCTTCACGATACGCCTGGTAAGCCATCATATCGAAATAGCCGGTACCCGTCAGGCCGAACACGATGGTCTTCTCTTCGCCGGTTTCCTTGCACTTGAGTGCCTCATCGATCGCCACGCGGATCGCATGGGCCGATTCAGGAGCAGGAAGCGTTCCCTCCACACGAGCGAACAGGGTTGCTGCTTCGAAGACATCTGCCTGCTTGACACTACGCGCCTCATCGATGAAACCATCGTGGTAGAGCTGCGAGAGGATCGGACTCATGCCGTGATAACGCAGACCGCCGGCATGATTCGGGCTGGGAATGAAGCCAGAGCCGAGCGTATACATCTTTGCCAGCGGAGTGACCTTGCCCACATCACAGAAATCATAAGCGAACTTGCCGCGTGTGAGCGTTGGGCAGCTTGCTGGCTCAACGGCGATGAAGTACGGCGCATCCTTGCCTTCGAGCTTATCCGCCATGAATGGAGCCATGAGACCACCCAAGTTCGATCCACCGCCTGCACAGCCGATCAGGACATCGGGCTTCACGCCGATCTTCTCGAGCGCCGCTTTCGTCTCGAGACCGATGATGGACTGGTGCAGCAGCACCTGGTTGAGCACCGAACCCAAAACATAGCGGCAGCCTTCAGTCGAAACTGCTTCTTCAACCGCTTCAGAAATAGCGGTACCGAGCGAGCCAGTGTTATCGGGGTCCTTCTCCAAAATAGAACGACCAACGTTGGTCTCATTCGAAGGAGACGCCGTAACACGCGCATTGTAGGTCTCCATGACCGCTTTACGGAACGGCTTTTGCAACGCCGAGCACTTCACCATGAACACGTGCAGATCGAGTCCGAAGAAGCCCGTTGCCATCGAAAGCGCGGTGCCCCATTGACCTGCACCCGTTTCAGTGGTGAGGCATTTCAGTCCCTGCTCCTTCGCATAATAAGCCTGCGCGATCGCAGAGTTGAGCTTGTGCGAACCTGAGGTGTTGTTGCCCTCGAACTTGTAGTAGATCTTCGCAGGCGTATCGAGCGCCTCTTCTAGGAATTTCGCGTGCACCAGCGGCGAAGGGCGATACATGCGATAGAAATCGCGCACCTCTTCGGGGATTGGAATGAACTTGTCGGTTGCGTTCAGCTCCTGCTTGGCAAGCTCGGTGCAGAAGACCGGCTCAAGATCAGCAACGCTCATCGGTTCGAGCGTGGCAGGATTCAAAATGGGCGCATGATCGGTGTCCATGAACGCGCGAATGTTCAACCATGCTTTAGGCAGCTCATCTTCCGCAAGATACGTTTTGTATTCGGTACTGGTTCGGTTAGTCATGTTTTCTCCTTTCCGAAGCCAGGGCATAAAAAAACGCCCTGCCTCCTACAACGTTTCCGTGCAGGGACAAGAGCGAAACTCCTGCGGTGCCACCACTGCTTGATGCGAATGCATCCTCTCATGAAATGCACGCGACCGAAAACGCGAACATCTCTGCTCTGTTACGGGAGCTCCCGTTCTTCACTACTGGGATTCCATCCGTTCGCAAAGACCCTCCGAGGCCCATTGGTCAGCTCGTTTACTGCCAGGCTTCCACCGCCCCTGGCTCTCTAGAAGTACGTGACTGCCGTCTTCCTCGTCAACGGTTTAGAACCATGATAAACACGCTTGAGACGTTTTTCAAGAAGGAAAACGTGAACGCCTATCTCAAGCGGCGCTTGACCTCTTCGAGCAGCACCGTGCAACCCGCATCGACATCTTCGAAGGTCGTTTCGAAATCGCCCGTATACCACGGGTCGGCCACATCGCGCGACCAGCCGGGCCAATCGAGCAAGAGGCTGCATTTTTCTTGTGGATCGTTCTTGAACAGGCGCAGCATATCACGCATGTTGTAGCGATCCATGCCAACGATATAGTCGAAGCGATCGTAATCGCTCCGCTTTGCAAGATGCGCTTGCCGCGGGGCGAACGGGATGCCGTACTCTTCAAGGATCGCCCGCGTTCCTCGGTGAATATCCGAACCGATCTCATCGGTATGGAGCGCGGCCGATTCGACCTGCACCTTATCGGCAAGTCCCGCACGCACAAGCTTATCCTTCATGACGAACTCCGCCATGGGAGAACGACAGATGTTTCCGTGACAAAGAAAGAGGATCGCAGTCATCGTGAACCTTTCATGAATCCGTTGCGGGGTGCGCCGATATCAAGCACCGTGAACGATCTCGTAGGCATCGTTGCGCGAAAGCCCGTATGCCTTCCGGAGATGCGCAACGATCTCCTTTTTGGAGAGCTCACCTGCAGCCAACAACGCCGCCGCTTCTTCGCGAGCATCGTGTGCCGAAGCGCTCGCCTGCGCATCGACTTCGGCCGTGCTCGGCGCATCGATTACGAGCACGATCTCACCTTTGACCTGGCCTTCGGCTGCACATTTGGCAAACTCTTGCGCGACTTCGCCACTCAGCCCGCGCACGACTTCTTCGTGGATCTTCGTGAGTTCCCTGCACACCGCAACGTTGCGCAGCGGAAACGCTTCGGCCACCGCCTCAAGCGCTGAGACGATGCGATTCGGGCTTTCATAGAATACGAGCACCGCATCGAGCGCGCGGAGCGATTCGAGCACCGCCGCCCGCTCCCCTGCTTTACGCGGGAAGAAACCTCCGAAATAGAAGCACGGAGCGGTGAAGCCACTGGCCACATAGGCCGTGGCAACCGCTGTCCCGCCTGGCAAAACCTCAATGGCAAGCCCGCGCTCGTATGCGCGTTCGATCAAACGCTGGCCCGGATCGGAGACACCGGGCATGCCTGCATCCGAGCAATAGCAAACGCGCTCCCCTGCTTCTACGCGGTCGAGCACGCTGTCGGCCTTTTGCGCGAGCGACGCTTCATCCAAGCGCTCAAGACGCTTCTGGATACCGAGCGCCGCAAGCAGCTTGCCAGTGACGCGCGTGTCTTCACAGCACACCACATCACACGTCTCAAGTGCTGTGCGCGCACGCGGTGGCATGTCGCCCAAATTCCCCAGCGGCGTGGGGCAGATGATAAGCTTTCCTGCCGAATACTCTTGTGCTGTTGCTCTTATCACAACCGTGGAATTCCTTACGAACGCGCCAACTAGAGTGCCTGACTAGAACGATTCAGCGATGTTGAAGCGCGCAGAAGGTTCAGAACCAACATAAGCGACCACTTCAACCTCAACGAGCGCGCCCTTCGGCAGCGCATCAACCCCTACCGCACTGCGTGCCGGCAGATTCTCGTCGAAATAGCGCGCATACACCTCATTGAACGCCACGAAATCGTTGATATCGTCCAAGAAGCAAGTCGTTTTCACCACGTGATTCAGATCGGTTCCCGCAGCTTCCAAAAGACCGGTCACGTTCTTCATCACCTGTTCGGTCTGTTCCTGGATCGTAGTGCCGACCATCTCTCCGCTGGCCGGATCGAGCGCGATCTGACCTGAAGCGAACAGCATCCCATTCACCACGATGCCTTGCGAATAGGGGCCGATGGCCGCTGGTGCGTTATCCGTGCGTACTACTTTCATGTGTTCTCCTGCTTCTCTTACGCTAAGCTCCCGCAAGTCGATTCAACGTCCAAGCACGTCCTCTCGCGTTTGCCCAACTCGTTCTTTTATTTGCTCATTACTTATTTACAATAGAGATGACGTTTTCATTATTCCACGAAAACTAAGCGCAGATACGGCGAAAGCCAGATTAGACCACCTTGAGCGGCCGCAGCGGTTCTTCGTCAAATACCTGCTCCAGAAAAGAACCAAAGGAATTGTTCCATGCCTAGTGCCGACACCACTCCCCAACTGACTCTCGATACCTTCGAAGATGCTTCCAAACGCGTGAAGGAAGTTACCCAAGAAACGAAACTCATCTACAGCCCGCACTTCAGCAAGGAGACGGGCAACGATGTCTACTTGAAACCAGAGAACATGCAGCGCACGGGTGCCTACAAGGTGCGCGGTGCCTACTATAAGATCTCAACGCTTTCCGATGAGGAGCGCAAACGCGGGCTGATCACGGCTTCCGCAGGTAACCATGCCCAAGGTGTTGCCTATGCCGCCAAGAAGTTCGGTGTGCCTGCCACCATCGTCATGCCCACCACCACGCCCTACATCAAGGTCGAGCGCACGAAATCGCATGGTGCTGAAGTGGTGCTGGCTGGCGAAGTCTACGACGAATCCTACGAACACGCCCTCAAGCTTGCTGAAGAACAAGGGCTCACGTTCATCCACCCGTTCAACGACCTTCAGGTTGCTGCTGGTCAAGGCTCTATTGCCATGGAGATCGTCCAGGAGCTGCCGCTCGTTGATGCCATCCTCGTGCCCATCGGTGGTGGCGGGCTGGCATCGGGCGTTTCCACGCTCGCCAAGATGCTTAACCCCCGTATCAAGGTGATCGGTGTTGAGCCTGCAGGCGCAGCTTGCATGAAAGCATCACTCGAAGCAGGACACGTGGTGAAGCTACCTTCAGTGAGCACCATCGCCGATGGCACCGCCGTGCTCGAACCGGGCGACAAGGTGTTTCCCTACATCCAGGAGAACATCGACGAGATCATCACGGTCGACGACGACGAACTGATCGTTGCCTTCCTCGATATGGTCGAGAACCACAAGATGGTCGTCGAGAACTCGGGCTTGCTCACTATTGCCGCGCTCAAGCACTTGAGCATGCTCGATAAGAAGGTCGTCTCCATCCTTTCGGGCGGAAACATGGACGTGATCACCATGGCAACCGTGGTGCAGCACGGCCTTATCCAGCGCGATCGCATCTTCACCGTATCGGTGCTCTTACCCGATCGCCCCGGAGAGCTCGTGAACGTGGCGCAGATCATTGCCGAGCAGAATGGCAATGTGATCCGCCTCGACCACAACCAGTTCGTTACCGCGAACCGCAGCGCTGCGGTCGAGCTGCGCGTGACCATCGAAGCGTTCGGCACCGACCACAAAGGTCGCATCGTGCATGCACTTCAAGAAGCCGGCTACTCCCCTCAACTCATCCAAGCGCACCTCTAAACAAAGGGGTACAGGTGACAAACTACCCAGTCGTTCGTCACCTTTTTTCGCATGGAGCGCTAGATGCTAAAGCCGATCACGACAGAAAGCTTGCTGTTCGCGTTCAGCGATTCAGGGGCATTCTGCTCGGTATCATAGCCTTTTCCCTGGCTGAAGAACTGCGTTGCCGTTTCAGGGTTCGGGCTTCTGAACCACCAGTTCAGATCGCTAGACCCCGCAAGCTTCGACAACAGATCCTGCTTCACCGCATCGTCCTTCAAGAGCATATACTGTTCGCCTTCTGCATTGAGCACATTCGCATAGCCCACCGTGCCGAACGATTCGCCTGCAAACTCGACCGCTGAGAGCGCCCAAACTTTATCACCCGTGACGCTAACCGCATCGGGCGATTCAGTATTGCCCGTATTGTTGGTCTCTTTCTTCACTTCAACGATGTATTCCTGCAGATCAGATGGAAGCGAGTCGAAGAATTCGCCATTGAGCTGCGCGCGCAGCGCAGACGCTTCCCATCCACCCTGATTCGTTGCTGCAGTGTTCATCGGTGCTTCTTCAACAGGCACCGTAACGATGAAGCTTATGCCAGCGTTGCCAGAGTTATTCGTGCGAGGATCGTGATAGACCCCCACCAAGTGCGCCTGCAGCTTAGTGCCATCCGCCAAGGTGAAATCCTTCACCAGATCGCTACGAAGCGTCCCGTCTTCATTCACGAAGTTGTGCTTCTTCGCCTCGCGAAGCGCACCATCGACATTACCCGCCATGGTCATATTGCTCGAGATCTCGGCGATCTGCTCCCAGGAATAGTCGTTGAACGACTGCGGCTCGTCCTGCTCGAAGACGCCCACCTTATTGCTATCCATATAGATGAACGCAAAACCGATGATCCCAAGAATGATGAGCACGATCCCGCCGATGACGATCGAACGCCAGGTCGTTTTCGGCTGAACCGGATCGATCATCTTGTTGCAGTGTTCGCAACGAAAACCATCCTCTTGATGAGGGGCACCACAGTGGGGACAACGCATGAACTACTCCTTCGCGCTACTGGTAAGCTCGGTCACTTCGTAGTCTTCTACTTTATCAGGTTCACTCTGCAGGGCGAGCGTGTCCGAGAAGAGCACCTGCGAAGGAGCCTTGCGCTCAGTGCGCTCAGCCAGCTGCTGTTCTGCCAGATTCGCCTTTGCGACCGAAATCATAAGCTTGATACGGTTGAGCTGGTTGACCTCTGAAGCACCAGGGTCGTAATCGACCGCTACGATGTTCGTGCCCGCATAGCGACGGCGAAGCTCCTTGATAACCGACTTGCCCACCACGTGATTCGGCAAGCAGGCGAAGGGCTGAGCGCACACGATGTTCGGAGCGCCATTCAAGATGAGCTCCACCATTTCAGCCGTGAGCAGCCATCCCTCACCCATCGAATTACACAGGCTCAAGATCTCTTCGGCGTATTCAGCCAATTCGTAGATGTTCGTGGAAGGCTCGAAGCGGCTCGACTTACGCAGCGCATCATCCATCGGCTTGCGCAGGTGGTAGAGCATCTTCAGCCCTGCGCGCGCACCGATCGCGCCCTTCTTGCTGCGTCCGAGCGGGTCTTTCTGGAAGATCGAACCTGCAATGCCGAACATGAAGAATTCAGCAAGCCCCGGAACCACCGCTTCGCAGCCTTCGGCCTCGATCACGTCGACCACCTGGTTGTTTGCCGTGGGATGGAACTTCACCAAGATCTCACCGACCACGCCTACACGCGGCTTCGTGCCTTCGCCCTGAAGGGGCAGGTTATCGAAATCGTCGACGATCTCTTGTACGGTCTTCTTGAAGCGACCGGCCTTCTCGCCTTCGTAGATCTGCGCTTGGCAGCGTGCCATCCAATGATCGAACAGGCGGTTCGCCGCACCCGGCTCACATTCATAGGGACGGGTGCGATAGAGGCACTGCATGAGCAGATCGCCGTAGAAGATGGCATAGATAGCGTTGTAGAGCATCGTCGCGGAGACGTTGAAGCCCGAATTCTCCTCATCGAGCTTCTTGAACGCCAGCGAGATGACCGGAATATGTTCGAGACCAACCGATTTGAGCGCTTTTCGGATGAGGGCGATATAGTTGGTCGCGCGGCAACCGCCACCCGTTTGCGTGATGATGACCGCAAGTTTGTCGGTGTCGTACTTGCCCGACATGACCGCTTCCATGATCTGGCCGGTGACCAGGATGGACGGGTAGCAGATGTCGTTGTTCACATACTTGAGGCCCGCATCGACCGCACCATGGTCGACCGAAGGCAAGAGCTCGAGGTTGTAGCCTGCCTTGTGGAAGACCTTCACAAGCAAGTCGAAATGGATCGGCGCCATCTGCGGACAGAGGATCGTATAGCCTTCATCGAACATCTCCTTCGTGAACTCCGCACGAGGGAATTCCGTCGAAGCACTCTCGGCCGCTTCGGTGGTTGCAAGCGCGTCCGCCTCTTGGGTCGCCTCGGCTTCATCGAGCGTTGCCTGGGCAAGCGCACGAGCGGCCTCCCCTTCGGTCTTGCCCGTCTTTTCCGCCAAGCGCGCATCGATATCAGCCTGGATCGCATCAATATCGAGCGATGCCACAGGACAGGTAGAAGCATGCGCGTTCTGTTCGGCCAGCTCATCAGCCTGATCCTTGAGCGCAGCGAGCAGCGAACGGATACGGATGCGCGCCGCACCTAAGTTCGACACCTCGTCGATCTTCAGCACGGTATAGATCTTGCCCGCACCTTCCAAGATCTCCTGCACCTGGTCGGTCGTAAGAGCATCAAGACCGCAACCGAAACTGTTCAGCTGAACCAGATCGAGATCATCACGCGTGGTCACGAGCTTCGCGGAATTGTAGAGGCGCGTGTGATACATCCACTGATCCACCACGCGGATCGGACGTTCAAGGCGCGCCATGTGCGCGACCGAATCTTCCGTGAGCACCGCCAAGCCAAAGCTTTGGAGCAGCTCGGGGATAGCATGGTTGATCTCGGGATCGAGGTGATACGGCCTGCCCGCCAGCACGATGCCATGCGTGCCCGTGTCCTCCATCCATTTGAGCGTCTCTTCGCCCTTGCGACGAATGTCCTCCTTGAAGGCCACATCTTCAGCCCAAGCAGCCTCGACCGCCGCTTCGATATCCTTCTTGCTCGGCAACTTGCCCTTCGCATCCTTCATGAGCTCCGGGTGCTTCTCGACCAGCTCCACGTAGAGGCGCTTCTTCAGATGGTCTTTCTGGTCATACGGAACGAAGGGGTTCAAGAACTCAACATCCGTTTCGTTGAGCTCGTCGATATTCAAACGCAGAGCCTCGGAATAGCTCATGACGATCGGACAGTTGAAGTGATTGCCCGCGCCTTCGTCTTCCTGGCGTTCCCATTTCGAACAGGGCATCCAGATGAAGTCGATATCCTTATCGAGCAGGTTCATCACATGACCATGCGAGAGCTTCGCCGGATAGCACACGCTCTCGGAAGGCATGGACTCGATGCCGGCTTCGTAGGTCTTCTTCGTCGAAGCGTCCGAAATCTGAACGCGGAATCCAAGTTCATTGAAGAACGTGAACCAGAACGGATAGTTCTCATACATGTTGAGTGCACGCGGTATGCCCACTGTGCCACGCGTTGCCGCTTCGGCGGAAAGCGGTTCGTAGTGATCGAAGAGACGTGCGGTCTTGTACTCGAAGAGGTTCGGCACCTCGGTCTTGATAGCTTGGGTGCTCGCGCCCTTCTCGCAGCGATTACCCGTGATGAAACGGCGATGGCGGCCGGTTGCTTCGTCGATACCGAAATCGTTCACCGTGAGCAAGCAGGCATTCGAACAGGCCTTGCAGCGCACGGTACGATGGGTCGGCGCAAGCGCTTCGATCTCTTCGAGCGAGAGCATGCTCGTTTGCGGAACTTTCGGACCCACATCGGGCGACAGCGGCTGATCGGCAAGCTCCTGTTCGATCTCCGCATAGCGATCGCGCGCCAAAAGGGCTGCGCCATACGCACCCATATTGCCAGCAATATCTGGACGGACCGCATCAACTTCCGCGAGCTGCTCGAACGCGCGCAGTACCGCATTGTTCAAAAACGTTCCACCCTGCACGATGACCTTCGTGCCCACCTCGTGCGGGTCGCGGATCTTGATGACCTTGAAGAGCGCATTCTTGATGACCGAAATAGCCAACCCGGCAGCGATATCGCCCACCGTTGCGCCTTCCTTCTGCGCCTGCTTCACGCGCGAATTCATGAACACCGTGCAACGGCTTCCCAGATCGACCGGATTCTTCGCAGAGATCGCACTCTGGGCGAATTCCGAAACATCCAGGTTAAGGCCGCTGGCGAAGCTCTCGATGAAGCTCCCGCAGCCTGAAGAGCACGCTTCGTTGAGCATGATGTGATCGATCACACCATCCTTCACGCGCAAGCACTTCATATCCTGGCCGCCAATATCCAAGATGAACTCCACACCAGGAAGCATCTCCTGCGCGCCGCGCAAATGTGCGACCGTCTCGATCTCGCCCGAATCCACGCGCAACGCCTCGAGCAACAGACCTTCGCCATAGCCGGTGACCGTGGAATGGCCGATGGTCACGAGCGGTGCGTTCGTCTGCGGATCGCGCGGAAGCGCTGCATAGAGCTCGGCCATGCGCGCTTTCGCGCAACCGAGCACATCGCCCTTGTTGTTCGCATAGCTCGACCAGAGCAGGCTGCCATCCTCTGCGATGAGCGCCGCCTTGAACGTGGTCGAACCAGCATCGATACCCAAGAAGGCCGTGCCGCGATAATCTTCGAGCGAGGAACGACGAACGACCTCTTTATCGTGGCGTTCGTAGAACTCTTGCAGTTCCTCGTCGTTTGCAAAAAGCGGGGCCAGGCGCACTACCTCAGAGCCTTGCACATCGCCCAGATTCTCCAGGCGCGTGATGATGGCAGAAAGCTGCTCGACGTTCGCGTTCTCCGCACGAGCGCCTGCGATAGCGCAACCGCTCGCAACGAAAAGATGCGCGTTATCAGGCACGATGATGTGATCTTCGTCCAGTTCGAGCGTATCGTAGAAGCGCTCACGCAGCTGAGGCAAGTACTGCAGCGGACCGCCAAGGAATGCAACATTGCCACGGATCGGACGCCCGCACGCAAGGCCAGAGATGGTCTGCGTGACCACCGACTGGAAGATCGAAGCTGCGATATCTTCCTTCTTCGCGCCTTCGTTGAGCAACGGCTGAACGTCGGTCTTGGCGAACACGCCGCAACGCGAGGCGATCGGATAGAGGATCGTATGGCTTTCAGCCAGCTCGTTCAGACCCGAGGCATCGGTGTCGAGAAGCGCCGCCATCTGATCGATGAACGCACCCGTGCCACCCGCGCAGGTTCCGTTCATGCGCTGCTCGATGCCGTTGTCGAAGTAGATGATCTTCGCGTCTTCGCCGCCCAGCTCGATCGCAACATCAGTTTGGGGGATGAACGTCTCGACCGCCGTCTTCGAAGCGATGACCTCCTGCACGAACTCGATGCCAAGCCACTGGGAAAGCAACAATCCGCCAGAACCGGTGATCGCCACCGTGAAGTCCTGCGTGGGATATTGAGCAGCCGCCTCTTTCAGCACCTCGAGCACCGTTGCGCGCACGTCGGCATGATGACGGCGATACACGGCCCATAAGATCTCGTTCGCATCGTTGAGCACCGCAAGCTTCACCGTAGTGGAGCCAACATCGATGCCGATATGAAGGATGTTGGTTTCTGATTGTTTCGTTTCAGTCATAGAAGTAGTTCACCGTCCATTACAATTCGATGGATTCGCCTGGTTTGATGAAGAAAAGTCGCATGGCAATGCGCGCCATGTCTTCGGATGATTCAAGGGTTCCACGCTCGATCCAGCGCGTGATGATACCCAAATAGGCCGACGCATAGAAGGCCACGTAGTAGTCGACGAACGCCGTAGGATTCGTGCGGTATTTTTCGTGCAAGATGTTCTGCACCAGGTTCTCGCACACCGCTTCGCGCAAACGTGGCGCAAAACGTGCATCCCCTCCTGGTCCCAACACCGCATGAAGGAAATCGCTCTGCTGGCGCAAATAGTCGAAGAGATCGACGAGCAACGGCAGCGGCGTGCCCGCCACACGATAGGCCAGCATGTCGGCAAGCGAAATACGCTGCATGCGCTCTTGAAGCGCAGCGATATCTTCCATGACCTCGTCTTCGAACACGGCAAGGAGGTTTTCTTTGTCGCGGAAATGGTTGTAGAACGTCCCCCGATTCAGATCCGCACGATCGCAGAGATCGTTCACGGTTATCGAATCGAAACCCCGCTCCTCGAGAAGAGTGATGAGCGCCTGGCGCAGAGCACGCTTCGAACGCGTGATGCGGCGGTCTTCACAAGCTGAAGCCGAACGCGTTAGCGGCGCTTCGCAAACTGCAGCACTGCCCAAAATACCTCATTTCAACAAGATGAGCATTAATGAACATCGTGTTCATTTTCGTTCATTGTACCTGCTGCAAAGGCGCAGGGCAAGGTGGACAGCGCGTAAGTCCCGCTTCTCCAAAAAGTCTTCGTCTCTCGGAGAAAAGGGCGCTGCACGGAGCCGCTCGCAGTGCGCAAAAGCGAAGCGCTCACCCTGCATCTTAGCGCCACTGCCACCTAAAGGAAGCGCAGCACGCCAGAGGATGGAATTTGCTAGACTAAGCAGATACGAAACCAAAGCGGGATGCCACGAGCGCATCACGCACAAAACAAGGAGCTTCCATGCAGATCACGCCTGAAGAGATCGCCGAAACACTTGCCATGGTCGGCAAACAACACCTCGACATTCGCACTATCACGCTCGGGCTCAATCTGCGCGGTTGCACCCATGAAGAGGTCGACGTGATCGCGCGCAAGGTCTACGACCGCCTCACCACCGCAGCTGAGAAGCTCGTTCCCACAGCTGACCAGCTCGAACGTGAATATGGTGTACCCATCGTGAACAAGCGCATCTCGGTCACCCCTATTGCAGAGATCTGCGCGGCTACCACCACAAGCGACCTCTCCCCCATTGCGCGCGCTATGGATAAGGCAGCCCTTGAAGTGGGTGTTGATTTCATCGGCGGCTTCTCAGCACTCGTGCACAAAGGTGCTTCGGCAGCTGATCACAAGCTGATGGATTCCATTCCTGAGGCGCTCGCCACCACCGAACGCGTATGCTCTTCGGTAAACGTTGGCTCTACGCGCGCCGGCATCAACATGGATGCCGTGCTCAAGATGGCGGGCATCATCAAGAAGTCTGCCGAGCTTACGGCGGATCGCCAGTGCATCGGCGCAGGTAAGCTGGTGGTGTTCTGCAACGCTGTTGAAGACAATCCGTTCATGGCAGGCGCCTTCCACGGCTCTGGCGAAGCAGATGCGGTGGTGAATGTGGGCGTTTCGGGACCTGGTGTGGTGAATGCCGTGCTACGCAACATCTCGTCCGAAGCTGATATCACGAGCATTGCCGAGGCGATCAAATCTACCGCATTCAAGATCACCCGCGCTGGCGAACTCATCTCGCGCGAGGCCAGCAAGCGTCTGGGTGTTGAAAAGGGCATTCTCGATCTTTCGCTTGCCCCTACCCCTGCTGAAGGCGACTCAGTCGCCGAGATCTTAGAAGCGATCGGCGTGGGCCAATGCGGAGGCCCCGGCACTACAGCAGCGCTCGCGATGCTCAACGATGCCGTGAAGAAAGGTGGCGTAATGGCGTCCTCTTCTGTGGGCGGCCTTTCAGGTGCGTTCATTCCCGTTTCAGAAGATGCGGGCATGATTCGAGCTGCCGAAGATGGCGCGCTTTCAATCGAAAAGCTTGAAGCGATGACCTGTGTTTGCTCGGTCGGCCTCGATATGATCGCGATTCCAGGGGATACTACGGTCGAGACCATCTTCGGCATCATCGCCGATGAATGCGCTATTGGCATGATCAACAACAAGACCACAGCAGTGCGTCTTATTCCTGCTATCGGACACAAGGTGGGCGATCAGCTCGATTTCGGCGGCCTCTTGGGCTATGCACCGGTCATGCCAGTGAATCAGTTCGCAGGTAACGTGTTCGCACATCGTGGCGGCCGCATGCCTGCCCCACTCAATTCACTCAAGAATTAGGCCAAGGCCACATCCGCAGCACGGGGCGGGCGCTCACGTGAAAAGAAAGATCGCAGATAATGAAATCTAGCGATCTTTCCCAGTAACAAACGGCGCTGCCCACAAACACGAACACGGGCATCCGTTGGCTTGATTCTGCCATGATGAAATGCCTCATTCTATATTTCTAGAGGGATACGAGAAGACGAAGCGTTAACAGCTAGCCATCAGAATAAGGCAACTTCTTCATTGAGAAACGACTCTAAACTAACTCCTGAAGCACCGATCACAATACTTTTTGTTACGGGGTATTTCGAGCAGAAAGCATCTAACCCGCGCAAGGATTTCACACGGCCGCTTTTTACCTCGATAGCCGTCAGCGCTTCACCGCTCGACAGAACAAAATCTACTTCATCTGAGCCATCACGCCACCAGTACACATCGAAATGCTCTGCGATGCCGCGCTTGAGGAGGCTTGCGCCTACTGCACATTCCACAAGATGCCCGCGCCTATCAGGTTCTACCAGAAGAGACTTACGGAACTGTCCATAGTTCGCGACCATGAGCGATGTATCAAAAGCGATGAGCCGCGGCGAGGATGCACGCTGCTTCAGGGGTTTCGGATTGTATTTTTGCAATCCTGCCAAAAGACCCGCGTCCCCAAGCAGAGAAAGATAATGCGCAATAGTGGTTGCATTCCCCGCATCATCCAGCTGGCCGAGCAATTTCCTAAATGAAATCTCTTGCGCCGAGTATGAACTACCCAGGGTGAAAAGCGCATCCATCAAAGCTGGTTTGGTCACTTTATCCATAGCGATAACGTCTTTCATGACACTTGGAGCGATGATGGAATTTTTCATATAATCGAGCCAGCGGGCTTCGTCCGAAATAAGAGGAGCTGCACCCGGATAGCCGCCAAAGTATAAATAGTCGTCTAAAGAAAAACCGAATGCCTGCTTGCATTCAGGAAGACTCCACTGATAACAGAACAACTCTTCGAAACGACCAGTCAATCCTTCTCGCAAACCTTTTTGCAAAAGCAGCGAAGACGAACCGCTCAAGATCACGTGAAGCTGGAGTTCGTTTCGGGTATCTTCATCCCAGAGATCTTTCACAACTTCCGACCATTTATTCACCAGCTGTATCTCGTCTATGGCAAGAATAGCTACTCCGTCTTTCGCAAGGCTACGCGCATTTTGCCATTCACGTCTTAACCAGTCTCTTGTGGAGAGCGTATCCGAGCCGGCTTGAATGAAGTGGTGCGGAATATCGGCAAGCTGATCGAGTGCTTGAAGGATGGACGTAGTCTTTCCAGTTTGCCGGGGCCCTGAAACTACTTGAATATAACGTCTTGTCTCTCTCATGCGCGAAACAAGCTTTTTCACGAGGTCGCGTTGGAAAACAGAGGGCATGATCTACGCCTTTCATAAAGAGTCTATGGCGAAAGTATAGCACTCACTGAACAAAATTGTTCAGTGAGTGAGTCATTTATGCCATGTTGTTTTATCGCCATACCGAAGGCTACCCACAAACAAACGGCACGGCCTTTGAGAATGTCTCTTTTAGGTGTCATCATGCCATGAGAGCAACCTTCATCATGCAACCTTAAAAGGCGATCATTGCACTCGTAAGCTAAGTAATTAGCCAATCGCGCTTCAATAGTTCAAATTTTTATCAAAGCACTTGCCGCAAACGCATCAGATATTCTTCAAATTTCTATAAGGCTCTTTCTTTATCAAAACCTGGCTAGCCGAAAATCTTGATGAGAAGGCCAAGCACAGGGTTGCTTAGTCCTGAATCTCAACCTCTGAATAGATTGCATGAATGAGGTACTCAATGTTGCCGGAGGTGCCTTTGATGGGCGATTCGATCACGCCTTCCACATGAAATCCCACATCCGTTAGCGCCTCTTCGACTTCCCTCACCACGCGCTCGCGCACGGCCACATCAACCACGATGCCGCCATCAGTCTCCCCTTGCTTGCTCTCGAATTGCGGTTTGATGAGACCAAGGAAGATGGATCCCTCATGCGCCAACGCCGCGAACACTTCTGCAAGCGAGGCCATGCCGATGAAGCTCAGATCGCACACGATCACATCGAACGGCGCGCCTAAATCTTCAGGGGAAGCAAGCCGGATATTCGTGCGTTCGAACACGCGCACGCGCGGGTTCTGACGCACCTGCCAGGCAAGCTGCCCATAGTTCACATCAACGCAGGTGACTTCGGCAGCACCAGCTTGTAAAAGGCAATCGGTGAAGCCGCCCGTTGAAGAGCCGATATCGATGCAGCGCAAGCCTGAAACATCGACCCCGAACCCATCGAGCGCGCCCTGCAGCTTATGGCCGCCGCGCGAAACGAACGCGCGCGCATTCTTCACGAAGATATCCGCATCGGGCGAAACTTTGAGGGCAGCGCTGGAAACATAGATATCATCGACACGCACCTCACGCGCGATCACTGCGCGCAACGCCGCGTCTGCATCAGGAAAATATCCCTGTTCAACAAGTATTTCATCAAGTCGTTGCTTCTTCATCATGCACTATCTCGGTCAATTGAACAGTCAACGCGATGGATGCCAAGAACGACGAGCGAGGCTAAGCAAAAGCGATCCTTGAAATCCACTTTTGCGACAATTGATGCGCGAAAGTTAGTTCAAGGTCGCGTTGCCTCGAGCGAGCGTTCTTGGCATACATCGCTCTATACGCCCAAGTAGTTACTTCTTCATGAACTACATGCCCAGCTCTGCAGGAGCCTGCTTTTCGTCCAAGATCCGTAAGAACTGACGCTCGGTCAGGATCGACACGCCCAGCGTCTCTGCCTTGGTGCGCTTCGATCCCGCATCCTGACCACAGATCACGTAGCTCGTCTTCTTGGAAACACTGCCCGAAACCTTCGCCCCCAGCGCCTTCAAGCGCTCCCCTGCTTCATCGCGCGTCATGCCGGATTCGACCAAGCTACCGGTCAAAACGAACGTAAGCCCTTCAAGTGGCTGTTCGCCCACTTCAACGATCTCTTCAACGAGCGCGAATCCTTCAGCCCTCAAGCGCGCGAGCACAGCCTGATTCGTTTCATTAGCCAAGAAGGAATAGACGCTCTCAGCGATCACGAGCCCGACACCGGGAATCGCAGAGAGCTCTTCCACGCTCGCCTTCGATAGCACCTCGAGCGAAGGGTATGCGTGCACGATCAGCTCTGCCGTGGTCTTACCTACATGGCGAATGCCCAGGCCGAACAATACGCGCGCAAATGAACGCGTCTTCGATTCTTCGAGCGCGACCATGAGCTTCTTCGCAACCACCTCACCGAGCAGGATCGGCTCACCTTCGCGATTAACGCGGTTCATATCCAGATTGGCAAGATCGGCTTCGGTGAGCTTGTAATAATCAGCCACATCGGCCACCTTGCCCGTGGCGAGCAAGCGCGTAACGATCTCTTCGCCCATGCCTTCGATATCGAGCGCGTTGCGGCTCGCCCAGTGAATAAGGCGTTCCTTCGCCTGCGCCGGACAATCGAGCGAAACACAACGATAGACCGCCTCGCCTTCCTCACGCACAACGGGAGAACCGCAACTGGGGCAGTGCATCGGCATCTGCCAAGGTACCGAATCTTCAGGACGAAGCGAAAGGATGGGACCGAGCACCTCAGGGATCACGTCGCCCGCTTTGCGTACGACCACCGTGTCGCCGATGCGCAAGTTCTTGCGCGCAACCTCATCGCTGTTATGGAGCGTCGCGCGCGCCACCACCGAACCAGCCACCCGCACCGGATCGAGCTCGGCCACAGGCGTGAGCGCACCAGTGCGTCCCACCTGCACGGTGATATCGCGCAGGAGCGTGGTCTTCTCTTCGGGCGGGAACTTATACGCGATCGCCCAGCGTGGGGCACGCGAGGTAAATCCCAGTTCGCGCTGCTCGGCGAAGGAATCGATCTTCACCACCACCCCATCGATCTCATACGGCAAGCTGTCGCGCATCTCTAAACAATGCTTGCAGAAATCGAGCACTTCGCTGCGCTTCTCACAACGAACAACATCGGGGTTAACGTGAAAACCGCATTCTCGCAGCCACGCAAGCAGCTCCCACTGCGAAGTGGCGGTGATGTTCGCCTCATCAGCGATCGCATAGATGAACGTGGAAAGATCGCGCTCAGCTGTCACATGGTAATCCTTCTGGCGCAAGCTTCCGGCCGCCGCATTGCGCGGGTTC
>OGPW01000139.1_pt1 | contig 59379 bp, 51 predicted proteins | sample 1553061 | NCBI WGS metagenome assembly OGPW01 (sample SAMEA2580292, study PRJEB22360) | human gut metagenome | biome: human gut; feature: human-associated habitat; material: faeces | place: Denmark | collected 2008/2010
GGGGCGCCATTAGGCGCCCCGCTTCTTTTTGCTTTCAGAACCTTTTTTCCGAAACTTTTATTTGCGCTTCGGACCCGGTTTGGTTACTGTTTTGAGTGCTGTTTTATCGTTCTCCGGTTTGGCTGCCGCCGGTTCGCTTCCCTGTTTTTTGAGCGAATTCAGGTACTGCACTACTGCATATTTGGCAGCTGCGATCGTTTCCCGGTTTACCTTCTCGATTACGCTCCCCCGGGCCAGGTCGTCGCTGCTGATGTAGCCTTCGAGCATCAATAACTGTACGATCATATTGTTGATGTTCGTCTCTTCGCTGTAGCCTTCGGCGATGTAAAGTGTCGGTACTTTGGCCGCAAACTCCTCTGCGAAATCGGGATAGTTCGGAAAACTCATCAATTCCTCGAATGTTTCCCCGAAGCTCGTCAGTTCGATGTTCAGGTTGGGATTTACCAACAGCGGACTGAATTCGTGATTCGGGTCGGACGGATGGAAATTGACAAGGTTGGTGATGTCCACCTTTTTGGACTTGTTGTCCATCCGGCGCAAATCGGCTTTACGCATGTTGTCGAGCTGGTAGAGGTAGAAGTTGTAGCGCCACAACTCGGAGCTGTTCATCTCTCCGTGGAAAAGATGTCGGTACTTTTCATTCAGCAACCGTTTTACCTTGATCTTGCCTTCGTTGATTTCGGGTTTGTTCACACGGACTTCCTGAATCAGTTGTTTGAGTGCGGCCGCCGCCTTCTGCGGGCCCGTGATTTCGCGGCCTTTCTTGCCGATTTCGGTTGACAGTACGCCGCACTGGATGTGGCGTGCCCCACCCTTGCCGTCTTTGCCGCCGCGCAGACAGGTGATAAGATTGTGAATACATTCTACCTGTCCCTCTTCCGAGATGAACGGCTGGCCGCCCGGCGTACTGGCCAGTGCATCGAATATCGCGCTGAACATTTTGCGGTCGATCTGTTTTTCATCGGTCAGCCTGTCATCGCCGAACCGGTACGAAACCGTTGCGATGAAGCGGTTCTGGATCATGTCGAATGCCACATTTTCGATCGTGTAGGCTACCCCATCCCGGGTAAACGACCTGCCTGCGAAGATCATTTTCACCACTTCGGTGATATCTATCTTGTCGAGCAGTTTGAATGACGAAGCGAGGTAGTATTGTTGGTCGGCGGGAGAGAAATCCCAGTCGAGAATGTCGTCCAGGTAGTTGCCGTGACGTGAGATCACCTCGACGATATTCTTGTCGGCCGTGTAGCGTTTGAGCGTGCACTGGAAGTTCGGGCCGTCTCCGCTGGTTGCTTTCTCCTTGCGTTCACCGTGTGCATCGATATAGAGCAGAAAGTTTTCCGGATTGTCGATCCGTGTAATGCCGCCTTCGTTTTTCGAATAGTTACTGGCCGACAGCATGATATCCACCTTGTAAGGCATCGTGATGTCGCACATGCCGCTCACGGTACTGCGGGCGTTGCGGTCGTCCACGTTGCTGTCCGCACTGCTTTCGAACAGGTACTTGTAGTATTTGATATAGTCGGGATCGAAATCGGTCGTACGCGAGAAATCGCCCACTTCGGTGCCGATGCCGTAAAGATTTCCGTCGGCGTCCTGGAATTCGTGGAACATGTCGCCGGCGACCATTTTCACCGAGCGGATGCCTTCGAGATTGTTGCGCAGCCATTTGAGGACAAAGGCGGCGATCATTTCGCTCTTGCCTACCCCGCTGTCGCCGTTGATCTCGATTACGAAGACGCTGCCGTCGTTCTCTTCGACCATAAACAGCGATCCGTGGCGCGGCGTGCCACCCATCTCTTTCACCTTTTCGTTGATGACCGTCAGGCGCGGTTTTTTTACGTCGCCGAAATAATCGGCTTCCGACTTGAGCGGCGTGACGATCGTCTTGATGTTGCCTGCGGGACCTTTGATGTCGAAATAACCGATCTGCGGGAATGAAATCAGTTTTTCCGGGGCTCCGAGCAGCGAAATGACGTCCGGCACGAAATTACGGATGTCCTGCAGGCTGATGTCTTCCGTATAATTGAGCCGGTAGTTGTCGGTCAGGTATTTCAGGTAACCTTTCTGGAAAATGACCAGTTCCTTGACGATACCGTGTTTAACCACCTTGCAGCGGTAGTCGTCCGAGTCCATGTTCGCGACGAAACGTGCGAGGCGGTGTACGAAGAACGACGGATCGGGCCGCAAGTCGATGTAGCGGATGTATTCGGCCGGATAATCGGAAGGAATCTCCCCATCAGGCTTTTTGCTTTCCACCCGGTCGATCTTGTGGAACGGATATTCGCGTTTTTTTGCGTCGGTAACGATCCGCGTGTGTTCCTGTACGGGCTGTTCCGACGAGATTACGCCGCACTTGGTCATCAGTTCGTTAATCCAGTTGATACGGCCTCCGGCGAAGGTTTCGAGCGACTTGTTTTCCATTTCGAAACCTTTGTAAATCGAAATGCCGTGTTGTACCATTTCGTTTACGCTGGAATTTTGCTTCTTGAATGCCGTTTCGACGATCCGTACGATCGTATGCGCATAACGGTTGTAATAGTCCGTACCCCGGGTGCGCTTGATCAGGCTGATGTAGAATCGCACGACGCGGCGGCTGACCGCATAGATTTCGCTTTCTGCGATCTTGATGTCTTTCTTGCGCATGATGTAGTTACTCAGTTCCTGCAACTGCATCGGCATGATGCTCGAAACGAACTCTTCGGTGAGCATCCTCACTTCCGTGTCGTCGCAATCGCTGATGCGCTTGTCGAAATAGGCCAGTTTGTCGCAGACCATCTTGTAGAAAGACTTGTCGTTTTCGAGTAGGTACAGATAGAGTATCTTGTCCGTGATTTCGGCTGCCCGGTCCACTCCTGTGCGCAGTACGTCTTCGATATAGCCGATGCTTTTTTGCGAGATGGCGAGGTTGCGGAACTCTTCTTTGTCACGCAGCGTGCGCATGAATTCGTCGATCCAGATATTCAGGTTCAACTGTAAAAGCTTGATACCGGTGATCTCTTCGAAGCATGCGCCGGCCATCTGGATAATTTCGCGGCGGCTAGGCTCGAGACTCTCCTTCTCGAACGGCAGGTTGAAGTGCAGCAAGATCTCCCGGATATACTTTTTGATGATCGAGTTCAATCCTTCGAGTTTTGCCTTGTCGAGTTCGGGACTGCCCGTTGCGTTGATAGCCAGGATTTTCATTTTGCTGTCCGAGAAGAGCAAGTTCTCCATCTCGATCAGGATCTCCATCATTACACTCTTCTCCTCGGGGTTGTCGAGTACGTGGTGGTTCGGCTGGAAAGTCCGTTTGTTGGTAATGTATTTCAGGATGACCGCTTTGCTGTATTTCGAACTGACCGTGTTGAAATCCAGGTCGGCCAGCGCCGGAACACGTTTGTAAACCTGTGCGAGCAGGTTTTCATAGATTTTGGTGAATGCCGAACTGCGGACGAATTCGAAAACGTCTTTGCAGGTGCCGACGATATCGCCGTGCAGCTCGATCACCGAGTTGGCTGACCTTCCGATTGTAGTGATCGTTACGCCGCTTTTTTCGGGAGAGGCGTGGTACAGCGAGCGTACGTCGCGGATTTGCAGCGACGGCGCTTTGTCTTTCTTGTATTTCGCTGAAAGCGGATAATCCGCAATGATGCTCTCGATGAAATCTTTGTCTTTCGGATAGCGGAACATCTCATTCAGCAGGGCGCTGCTTTCACGCTCTTTGTTCGCCGAATCGGCACGCATGGCGGCAAATTGGTTCCAATACCGGATGAAGATCGAAAAGGCATCTTCCAATTCGGCCCCGAGAACTTTCAACCCCTCTTTCGATGCCGAGGTATAGCCGCCCAGAGAGAAGCGTACGAGTCCTGTCGGATACGGTACGGTGGCTACGCCTTTGTTCCGGGCCAGCATCTGGCAGAACAGCAGCAGATCGGGGTACGAATAGGGACCGGTGATCTTGAAGTTGAACAGGTAAGAACCGTCCGATTGGATGACTCGTAGTGCTGTCCCCGCCGGACTGTTGTCAAGCAGACGCTGTCCGATCTCTTTGGCCATCTTCATACGCGTGAGCGATTCGTGGCGAAAGTTCTTGTTAACCCGGAAACGGTTCAGGTTTTCCACCAACTTGCTTTGGTAGTAGACGAAAAACGGTTCGTCGTGGTATTTGAAATCGTCCGGCAGTCCCAGTACGTCGAGCTTGTCCAGGGCTACCAGTTCGTCGAGCAGGAACAGGTAGAGCGGTGACCCCTCGAAACCGGCCGTTTTGTGCAACTGGCGGTTGGTTTTGCTGATCTCGTTGTTTTGCTGGGTCTTTTCGAATTGGCTGACGATAAATTTGACGATCGCCTTTTTGATTTTCGAACGCGAAGCGTTTTTCGGCAGTTCGGCTTCGATCTGGTCTTTGATGCGCTTAGCTACCTGGGCGATCTCGAGCGTATTGTTGAGCATCAGCAACGAGTTGTTGTTGCCGTGTTCGGCGCTGTTGCAGGCCCGTGCGTATTTTGCGAAGTCCGCTGCCTGGGGAGTGACGGCTACGGCGCCGAGGCGTTCGCCCGTGGCGGCGAGGTTCTTCGTGGTCGAAAGCGACGAAATGGCCTTGATACGCGACTGCGCGTTAATGTTGTTCATGATGTAGCGAGAAAGCGTACGCCATTTTGGCAACTCGCGGTCTTCGATCTTGACGCTCTCTGCGTATGCTTCGTCGAGGAACAGCGTGATTTTGCAACTGTTTAGGAAACGCAGAAAGTTGTTGGCCGCCTCGCTGTTGAAATCGGTATAACCCGTGGGATTGTTCGGGTCGTTGACGATGATCGTCGTATTTTCGCAGAAAAGGTCCCACAGGCTGCCGCTGTCGTCGAATAATGCCAAGGTCGATTTGATCCGTTGCAACCGGTCGATCAGGCGGTCGTAGGCAAGCCTGCCTTCGTTGTCGTTCTCGATTTCGATGTCGAACGGATTGATGTCGAAACAGTCGTCCGGCAGCAGGTCTTTGTACTCCCAGGCCTGGATCGCATTGTAAATGATATAGGGCTTCGGCCGGCCGTTCGGGTTGAACAGCAGGTCGCGGATGATCATCTGTACGGCATCCGATACCGAGGTCTGGTCGAGGTTGCCTAACGCGGCGAGGAAATTTTTGACGATCTCCTTGTCCTCTTCTTTGAGCGCGAAGTATTTGTCGCGGATGCCCAGGTCGATCAGGAACTTCTCGAAGCGCCCCTTGTTGTCGGCATCTTTGCCCGTTTTGGTCAGGTATTCCTGGTATTTCTCAAGGAACAGGTTAATGCCGAAATTCTTATGGAAATGATTGTGCAGCGTCCGCTCGTAGCAGCTCGGAATGATGTCGAGGATCAGCTGGCATGCATAGCGGATTTTGCTGTTCAGGTTGTTGAATGTTTTACTGCGCAGGTAGTCCCCGAAAGTCTTGATTTGGTGACGGCCACCGCCTTCGAGGATCGTTATGACGTCGATGAGTTTGTTGCCCGCATAGAAATAATTTTTCATGCGGCTTTCGAACTCGTCGATCAGCTCCTGGGTTTGTACCTTCTTGGTTTCCTGTTTGTGGCAGTTCTCGAGGAAGAAGATAAAGTCGCGCAGCTTTTCGAGCGAGTATTTATCCTGTACGACCTGCCGCGAGAAAGAGTCGAGTTTGAAGAGTGTGATCCGCTTCTCGATGTCGTTCGGATCGCCCGTCTGTTCGTTGAGCAGCGTTTCGAGTTCGGCGGCGTACTCTCCGATCTGGGCTTCTATCTTTTCTCGGAACTCCTTGAGATAGGTCGGGTTGACATTTTCCAGGATCAGGCGCAGGTTCAGCTGTGTATTCGACGGCGAGCCGAGTTTTTTGGTGTGTACTTTGTTGAGCGTATTGATAATGCCGTTGTGGAAACAGAAGATCAGCGAGGTATTCGAGCTGCGCGACTCTTTCGAGTCGTCCACGATCACCAATCGCGTCAGCAACGGGAACCATTTTTCACCGGCATAATGGTTGATGCGGGCGTGCTTTACCTTGACGACGAATACCGAAGTGGTGTCGGCCGTCATCTTTTCGTAGAGCAGTTCCGGGGCGGGCGATTCCATCACCACGACGCAGTCCTTGCTGAATACGTCGCCGCGCAGCAGGGAGACGGCTTTGTCGGCGTTCCCGGACACGACCGTACGGATCATGCCGTTCATCCCTTTGAAATTCACGGCCCACTTGCTGCGGTGCAGGAAGTCGCAAATTTCGGCTTTTGTCGTGTAATGGGTGCTTTGGCTGATCATCTGTTCGAGCGTGTCCATCAGGTAGTTCCAGTGCGCTTCGTTGATGTCGCCCGTTACACCGATCACGTCGCGGTATTTGCGCAGGTCGCGAACGTGCCCGCCTAACTGGATTTGCGACATGAAGTCGATGTGATAACTGTTGATCGGCGGCGTGCCGACCGAAAGGTCATGGCTGTCGCGGATATTGATCAGGATATTTTTGATTTCGGTAGTCGTCCCGTCGGTATCGAGCACCGAATTGATCTTTTTGACGAATTCCCCGCGTTTGCTGCTCAGTTCGAATGCTTTCGAGTTGTTGTGAGGGATCAGCATCAGCGACACATCGGTATAACCGGGGATATCCTCGCGGAATTTGAGCAGGTAACGGTTGATCTCGGCCTGTTGGCGGGCCGGATCGTCGGGCTCTTCCATACAGAGGCTGACAAAGCTGGTCAGATTGTCGAAGATGTGGCGCGGCAGGAAGATTTCGGCCCGCTCGCCCAACGATTCGTACAGGTTCAGCAGTTGGAGAGCCTCGTTGCTCAGGAATGCTTTCGGTTCGCCTACGATTTTCATGATTTTTCAGATAGTTTGCGTTTGTTCTTCTTGCGTTCGTTTATACACGATGACAGCACAAATATACGGCAGAGAGGAATATAAATATATCTTGTTGTTAAAATTTTATTTTATTTGTTTTAAAACACACAAAATATAATGAAACTTCTCTGCTTGGCTGAGGAGAGGCGGTTAGCATGTGCAAGCAAAGTGACTAATTCACCGCTCAATATAAGGAATATTTGCCAAAGAAGGCATGGAAAGTTTTGCACATTCTGTTAATAAAGAAGGCCGGAATTCCGGCCTTCTTTTTGGAATAATAGGGAATCGCGAAGTTACAGCTCGTAGCGGTAGATCTGGGCTGTAGCGGTGCGGTAATCCTTCTCCAGTTGCAGCAGCGTCTCGCGGCTTTGATACAGCGTACTTACCTCTGTGAAGTATTCGATTACGGAAATTTGTCCTGCATCCAGGGCCTTGTTCAGTAACTCGATGTTATTCTGGTTACGGAGCACTGCCTGTAGGGATTCCGCCGACTGGCGAAGGGTTTGCGCCTGTTCGTAAAGTTGCTTCAGAATCGTAACGCTGTTCAGTTTAGCGCTTTGCAGCTTCGTGTCGGAAAAGTAGCTTTGCGCCCGGGCGGCTTTCACCTTATTTTTATTTTCGAACATCGGGATCGACATGCCGACGAGTAAACCGTTGAAGCGTCCTTCGAGTCCGTAATTGTGCCGGTACCCTACTTCGAATTTGGGCAGTGCGAGCGCCTTGTTCAGCGTAATCGTTTTCAGGTTGACGCTGTGCTCGTCCGCCAAACGTTGCAATTCCGGGCTCTGTTCCATGTAGAGCGTTTCGAGCGTGGCATATTCGGGGAGTTCCGATTCCGCCGGATAGTCCGTGGCTGTGAAATTGACCGGCTCTCCACCTGCGAGGTTCGAGAGTTGTTGCAGCCGGGCTTTTAACGTTGTGGCATTCAGGTTCGCTGCAGTTTGTGCTGCGATCAATTCAACACTGATCTTGTTCGTTTTCAAAATATTGGCGGCTCCGGTCTCCAGTTTTTGTTTATATACAGACGAGAGGCGTTGTGCGTTGGACAGTCGTTCGCCGAGCAAAATCTGCTGTTGCCGCAGGTAGATGATTTCGATACAGAGCTCTTTGGCCTGCAACAGTAATTGCTGGCGGAACTCAGCACCTTCGCTGTCGTACAGAGAGGCTTTGAGTTTCGCGATTTTATTACGGGCTGCATAAGCTCCCGGAAAATCAAACGGCTGCGTGACGGTCAATTCGGAGTTGTTGCCCGGAACCGGCCGGCGCCAAAGGTTCTCGAACTCTACCGACGGATTCTCCAGCGAGTTACCGGTTTTGGCTTCGAGTTTTTGGGCTTCGGTCAGCTTGCGCTGGGCCTGCAACTCTTTTGATGCCTGTTCTACGAGCAACAGCACTTCGTCGATGCTCTCCTGCGCCCGCAGGGGACCGAAGCTCGCGAGGCACGCGGCTATGATTAGGATCGTACGTTTCATGCCTGTTCTTGTTTACGGTTGATAATCAGATAGACGGTCGGAATGATAAACCCGTTGAGCAGTGTCGAACTGAGCAGGCCGCCGAGAATCACTTTGGCCAAAGGGCTCTGAATTTCGTTGCCGGCCAGGTTACCGCCCAGGGCCAGCGGAATGAGTGCGAGGGCCGAGCTCAGTGCGGTCATCAGGATTGGATTCAGCCGGTCGAGCGATCCCTGCACGATGCTTTCACGGAGTGACATTCCTTCACCCCGCAGGTGGTTGTAATGGGATACAAGCAGTATGCCGTTTCGCGTGGCGATACCCAGCAGCGAAATGAAACCGATAATGGCCGGAATACTGATCTCACCGGATGTGATCCACAGGCTGAAGATTCCGCCGATTAGCGCCAGCGGCAGGTTGAGCATGATGATGCCGGCCATCGATACCTTTTTGAACTCCTGGAACAGCAACAGGAATATTACCAGCAGCGAGATGAGCGACGTGAAGAGCAAAATGCGCGAAGCCGCCTGTTCGCTCTCGAACTGCCCGCCGTATTCGATGTGGTAACCTTCCGGTAGCGGCACGTCGTTTTTCACGATCTTCTGGATGTCGTTCACCACTCCGCGCAGGTCGCGTCCGGCCACGTTCGCGGAAATGACTATCTTGCGTTGGGCGTTTTCACGGTTGATGGTATTGGGGCCCGATGACGAAACCAGTTCAGCTATGTAATTCAGCGGGATTTTCTGGCCGTTTGCGTCGATGGTGAGATTTCCGATCCGCTCCATTTCACTGCGGCTGTTGTCATTCATCTTGACCGTGACGTCGAACGAACGTCCCTGGTCGTACACTTGGGACACTACCCTGCCGGCCAGCGCCACTTCGATGAATTCCGAAAATTCCGGCAGTGTGATGCCGTAACGCGCCAGCATTTCACGCTTGGGTTTGATTTGCAACTGCGGGCGCTCTACCTGTTGCTCGACATTCAGGTCGGCGATGCCTTCCACCCCGGAAACGGCTCCTTTGATCCGGTTGCCGAGCGTGAAGAGTTCATTCAGGTCGGGGCCGAAAAGTTTGATCGCAATATTGGCCTTTGTACCCGAGAGCATTGCGTCGATACGGTGAGAAATCGGTTGTCCCAATTCGATATTTACGCCGTGCAGGACGCTCAGTTTTCGGCGCACGTCGGCCGTAAATTCGTCTTTTGACCGCTTGGCCAGGATATATGGAGCTTCCAGCTCCGACACATTCACGCCGAGCGCGTGTTCGTCCAGTTCGGCGCGGCCAGTCTTGCGTACGACCGTCTGGATTTCAGGCACGGTCAACAATATCTCTTCCACGTTGCGCCCCACTTTATCGGACTCTTCGAGAGAAATGCCGGGCATCGTGGCGACATTGATCGTAAATGACCCCTCGTTGAACGGGGGCAGGAAGCTGCGTCCCAGGCTGAAGAAAATAATCAGCGAAACGACGAACAGCCCTACCGTGCTGCCGAGTACGGCCCGTTTGTGGCCGAGTACCCATTCCAGTGCCGGACGGTAAATCTTTTTCAGCCAGCGCGCCAGGAACGGCTCTTTTTCGCTTTTACGCAGCACCTTGTCTCCGGTAAGCAGGTAACTGCACATGACGGGGGTCAGTGTGACCGCTACGATCATCGATGCAAAAAGGGCTACGATGAACGAAATGCCCAACGGTCGAAGCATCCGTCCTTCCATCCCACTGAGGAAAAAGAGCGGAATGAACGCGACGATGGTGATGATCGTGGCATGTACGATCGAGGTGCGTATTTCGGTCGATGCGTCGTATACGACGTTCAGCGATGGACGCCGTTCGGCTTTCGGGAGCCGGAAATTCTCCTTGAGCCGTTTGAAGACGTTCTCCACGTCGATGATCGCATCGTCCACCAGCGATCCGATGGCAATGGCCATACCACCGAGACTCATCGTGTTGATGGTAAAACCCATCAGTTTGAGCGCGAGAATCGATACGAGCAACGAGAGCGGCAGTGCTACCAGCGAGATGACTGTCGTGCGTACGTTCATCAGGAAGAAGAACAATACCACCACGACAAAAAACGCCCCTTCGAACAGGGCTTTCCGGATGTTGTCGATCGATCCTTCGATAAAGCGGGCCTGACGGAAACTGTCGGTCGACAAGTGGATGTCCGCCGGAAGCTGTGTCTGGATCTCGGCGATCGCTTTGTCGAGCCGTTCGGTCAGTTCCAGTGAGTTCGTGCTAGGTTGCTTGGTGACGGTCATCAGGACGGCCGGTTTGCCACGCTCGGAAGCAACGCCCATTTTCGGGGTTTTGGCCCCGGTGCGTACGTCGGCTACATGCTCGAGCAGGATCGGGTTGCCGCCTGCCGTTTTAACGACGGCTTTTCCCATGTCGTCGGCCGAAGTGGTCGAAAGCATGCCCCGGATGATGTATTCGTTGCCGTACTGGTTCAGCACACCTCCGTTCGAGTTGCGGCTCAGGTCGTTCACGACGTCCATCACCTCGTCGAGCGAGACGTTGAAGTTTTTCATGCGGATCGGGTCGAGCAGAATCTGGTATTCCCGGATTTCGCCGCCGATGACGGTGACTTGCGCCACGCCGCCGGTGGAGAGCAGTCGCGGACGGATGTTCCAGTCTGCGATGGTCCGCAGCTCTTGCAGTGAAGTGCTGTCCGAGGTAAGGCCGACGATCATCAGCTCGCCCAGGATCGACGACTGCGGTCCGAGGGTCGGATTCCCAACGTTGTCGGGTAGCGTGGCGTTGACGGCGGCCAATTTTTCCGAGACGATCTGGCGCGCTTTGTAGATGTCCGTTCCCCAGTCGAATTCCACCCATACGACCGAAAATCCGGTCGTAGACGATGAACGCACCCTGCGTACGTCGGTAGCTCCGTTCACGGCGGTTTCAATCGGAAAAGTCACCGTGCGCTCGACCTCCTCGGAAGCCATACCCGGCGCCTCGGTCATCACGACCACAGTCGGGGCGTTAAGGTCGGGAAATACATCCACCTCCATCTGCCGGGCCGTATATGCGCCCACGAAGAGCAGCAATACGCCCATAATCATTACCAACAATCGGTTGTGTAATGAGAAATCGATTATTTTATTCAGCATGGCGGTGTCGGTTTAGTGCTGGTGTCCGTGGGGAATGGCACCCGAGAACGAAGCCATCTTGACTCGGTAAGCTCCGCGGCTGACGACGTTGTCGCCCGGTTCGAGGCCCGCAAGAATTTGTATGTTTTTTCCGTCGCTGGCACCCAGTTTTACTTCCTGTTTGCGATATCCATCCTCGTCGATCTGGACGAAAACCGAGTAATTGCCCTGTTCTTCGATCAGCGCCGTGACCGGAACGGTCAGCGTGTTCGGTTTGGGTGATGAGATCAGGAATACCTCGACGAACGATCCCGAGACGATCCCGCCTTTGTTGTCGAATTCGAACGTGACAGGAATGTAGGCCGATGCGCCGTCCGAAGCTTTCCCGACCGACACGAGCCGTCCGCCCAGATCTTTGAGCGAATAGGTTTTGTCGTCGTATGAGGTTTTGAAGTTCGCACTCGAGATGGTCGGTAGTGCACCGTGATAGCGTTGCGAAACTTCGGTTTTGAGCTTCAGCCTGCGGTTTTGCGAAATAGTGGCCAGCAGCTGCCCGACTTCGACGAATTGCCCTTCGCTGACAGCTATGTTTTTGATAAAGCCACCGATAGGCGCCCCTACGCCCGTACCTTTCGCTGTAGTCTTGTTCGCTACGGCCTCCTGCGCCGTTTTAGCGTTTTGGTAATTGAGTTTGGCCTGTTCGTATTCGGACTGCGAAATAATTTTGTCTTTGACGAGCTCCTCCGCCCTCTCGTAAGCTGCTTTTGCCTGTGCGAAGGCGGCCCGGGTGCGGGCCGTGTAGTCGCCTTCGGCGATATTCTTCGACGAAATATAGAAAAGATTTTCGCCTCGGCTTACCGAAGCGCCTTCGGACAGTTTTTTCGAAGAGAACGATACGACTCCGCTGACGGTGGCGACTACGGTCGCTTCGTCTCCCTGTGCGGCTAAGATTTGTCCGCTGGCCGGAATAACTTCATAGAATGTGGTCGGTTCGACTTTGTGAAGTGCGAAATCCGTTTCTGCAGCCTGTTCTTTGGTGAAGACGATTTCTCCGGCGGGATGTCCGGCCTCACCTTCGTGTTGATGATCGAGGTTCTCCCTTTCATGGTCGTGACCTTCGGCTTCGTGGTTATGTCCCTCTGCCGCATGGTCGTGACCGTCGTGAGATTGACACGCTTCGTGCGTCTCATGGTCGTGCGTGTCCTTTGGAGTTTGCTTTCCGGTGCAGCCCGTAACGAGCGCGACGGAGATTAATGCTATCAATATTTTGTTCATCGCTTGTTTCGATTGTAAATGGGACTTATACAATTACTCCGGTGAAGCTGTGCAAAATTGTACAACTTCCCGTCGGGCGCGTGTACAACACTCGGTTGTAACGGCGCTTAAGCGATGAATGCAGGAGGGGCGCGGAGGGCTGTGGGGCCTTGGGATTCGGCTCCGTGTAAAGCGGCAACGAACGGCCGGTAATCTACCGGGCTGCCGTGGCCACTGAGTAATAGTGAAAGATCAGGATATACGTAATAGAAAAGCGTGAAAACGAAAGCGTCGGCCGGTTGCAGGTCATGCGTATGGCCTAGGCAGAACTGGTGGTCGCTGTCGTTACGGCCCGACATGACGAACAGCTGGCGCAGGTCGCAGTCATTGTCCGTTTCGGGATGATGGTGCGAAGCGGTAACCGGCGCCTGCTGGCATTCGGTGCATTGCTCTACAACCGAAAACCGGATCGAACCGTCGCAGTGGTGGTGATGAGGCAACACCGACAATACCAGCATGAGTATGCCGGTACAGAGCAGGATGATGCGGATGCCTGTTTGCCTCATTGTGTTGATACTCCTTTTTGAACGTTCAGTTTATCGGCAGGTCAATGTTATTTTATAAACGGTTATTCGCCGTAAAATATTTTAGGCTGCGATTTTAGGTGTTTCGGCATCGCCTTTTTTCAACATATTGCGGTAAATCTTGTCCATGATCACGGCGATGGCTCCCCCGCCCGTCACATTGCCGGCGGTGCCGAAGCTGTCCATCGTGATGTAGAGTGCAATCATCAGGGCCTGCAATTCGGCGTTGAAACCCAAAATCGATGCGAGCAGTCCGAGTGCCGCCATGATCGCTCCGCCCGGGACGCCGGGAGCGGCTACCATCGCGATGCCGAGCATGAAGATAAAGCCTGCATACAATTCGAATGTGATCGGGAATGTGTCGGGTGTCATCCACATGATCGCCAATGCACAGGCGACGATTTTCAGGATGCTGCCCGAGAGATGGATCGTTGCGCAAAGCGGTACCACGAAACCTGCCAGATCGGGATGTACACCCATTTTGATCGTTTGTTGGAGCGATACGGGAATGGTAGCGGCGGACGATTGCGTACCGAGAGCCGTGGCATAGGCCGGCAGCATGATGCGCAGCAGCTTGAGCGGATTACGCTTGGCGATCGCTCCGGCAATGGCATACTGGATCAGCAGCAGTGCGATGTGCATGACGAAGATGATGATGATCACTTTCAGGAACAGCGACATTACCTGCACAGCCTGTCCTTCGGCGCCCATTTTCAGGAAAATTCCGAAGATGTAAAGCGGTAGCAGCGGTACGATCACTTTGCCGATCAGCAGGTTGATCACTTCCCCGAATTCATTGAGCGCATCCTTGAACGTACGTCCCGGTAGCGCGGCCAACCCCAAGCCTAAAATGAAAGAGAAGACCAATGCGGAAACGACGTCCATAAACGGCGGCATGTCGATCGTAAAAAACGGAGGGATCGTCGCACTGGTGATCGATGCCAGCGGGTTGGTCGCTTCCACGGCGGCGGTACCGGCGGCTGAAACCTCGTGTCCCCCGCCGCCCGGCAGCAGGTACGGGAAGGTCGCCAGGCAGGTGAAATAGGAGAAAAAACCCGCAAACAGTGTCGAGATATATGCGACGAGTGCCGTAATGCCCAACAGTTTACCCGCCCCGGATCCGAGGTCGGCAATACCCGGAGCCACCAGGCCGACAATAATCAGCGGAATGGAGAAGCTCAGGAAATTGCTGAAGATGGAGTTGATGGTGACGAAAATGCGAACGCCGGGCGTCGGAAGGAAGGTCGAAAAGGTTAAGCCGAGAACGATTGCGATGACGATTTTCAGCAACAGTCCGACTTTGAAGCGTCGTTTCATTAGGCGGTTTTTAAATTTGAGCGTAAATATAAATAAATTTTCCCAATGAAAAATGCTATCTTCGCCCTCTCTGTGGCATTTGCCGATAATTTAACGTTATGGCTTGGATTTATCTGATTTTAGGCGGCCTGTTCGAGATGGGTTGGGCGCTGGGATTGAAACTCTCGGAAACCATGCAGGTCAAGGTCTGGGGGATCCTGCTGGCTGTCGTATCGATGGCGCTGAGCATGTTCCTGCTCTATATCGCACAAAGAAGCATCCCGATCGGCACCGCTTATGTGGTGTGGACCGGGATCGGTGCTGTGGGGACACTGCTGGTCGGAATTTTTCTGTTCGGTGATTCGGCCGGATTCTGGCGTCTTTTCTCCGCCGGACTGATCGTTATCGGGGTGATCGGTCTGAAAATTGCGCACTAGCGCTGCGCAGTGTGATGAGCGTTAGTTCGGGATAGGTCCCGATGCGCATCGGATAGATCACATATCCCATCCCATCGTTGATGTAGAGGTGCTTGTCGCCTTCCGTATACAGTCCGCTCCAGCGCGGGTACATCCATTGGGCGGGGGACCAGACCCACTTGCCGACATGGATTTTCATCTGCATCGCGTGGACATGGCCCGACAGCGTAAGGTCGGCTTTGCCTGTCGCGCGGACCGCATCCCAGTTCTGGGGCGTATGCGAGATCAGGATGTTGAATGCGCTGTCCGGTACGTTCCGGTAAGTGGCCTTCAGATCGCAGCCTCCCAGTCCGGTCTCGTGTCCGTTGTGAAAACCGTCCCGCGGATAGTTGACTCCCGAGACCGTGATGCTGTCCGCACCCCGTCGGATTGCTACCGATTGGTTGTTCAGCAGGTGCCATCCCATCCTGGCTTGTTTTTCTTCCAATAATTTAACGCTTTCGACTGGGCCGAAACCGGCGCGTTCCCGCATGTAGAATCCGAGATCGTGGTTGCCGAAAACCGAATAGATCCCGTCGCGGCTGCGGATCGATGCGAGGGCAGCCATGTCTTTGCCGCTCAGTTCACGGGCGTTCGTGTTTACGACGTCTCCACCGTTGACTACCAGGTCGGCTTCCAGGGCGTTGATCTTTTCGGTCATACGCCTGATCAGCGTGTTGTGCGGTCCGTAGTTGCCCGTATGCAGGTCGGAAAACATCACGATTCGGTACCCGTCGAAGGCAGCAGGCAGTTTATCCGACGTGATCGTGATCTCTTTGACTTCGATATGATTGCGCCCACGCGTGGCCCCGTAAATCATGACGCCGAGGCAGTACAGCCCGACGATCAGTCCGACAGCGGAAAACCAATGCACGCGCCGTTTTTTCACCCGGCTGGCCGGGTAATCAAGCAAGGAAAAGAGCAGGTATATCAATTTCGGGACGATCGACATCATAAAGATGGCGATAACCCACAGGATGATCTGTACGTAGCGGGGCGAGGCTGCATCGGGCGCCATCCGGTAGCAGGTCAGGGCGATGACGATCAGTGTGTCGAGGAGAAGGAACGAAGTCAGATAAATCCGGTGTATCCAGGGCCGTTCCGGAAAAGCTTTTTTCAGACGGTGCCGGATCAGCAGATCTTGCAGGATGAAGATCAGAGCGAGCAGGAGAATAAAGATTTTAATCATGGGGCAACGTAAACTAGGTATTCGACAGCTCTGCAAAAATACGACAAATCCTTGAAGTACGTGGAAGTGCCGATGCTGCTGTACGCATAAAAACGTATTTTCTACCCGTTTAGTACCCCTTGTGTGGCTTCCTTGACAGGTTTTATTATTTTCGCGGGGTATTTCGTTTTGTCCATCGACGATATGAATCAGGTTGTTAATTCAAAGCTTAAACCAGGATATGAGTAAGTCGTTTTTCCGGCAGTTCCAGAACGAGGACTGGATTGCTACACTGATGGGATTGTTGCTTGTCGTGACAGTGATCGTCCTTCCGGGACTGATTCCCGTGTTTCCCAAGGAACTGAATACAGTGGGAGCATGGCTCTCCATCCTCGGACTGCTGGTGGTCGCCCTGTTGGTTTCCGCATTGGGTGTCCGGTTGCTGGGTGAACGATTGAAGGGTTTTCTTCCGGCTTTCGTTGCGATTTTTGTCCTGTCAGTCCTGTGTATGTTGCTTTCGGGTATCCCTGCGATCAAACGCACCGGATTCGAGTCGGTTTTCTTTTCAGTGGCCCTCGGATTGCTGATCCGCAATACCGTGGGATTGCCCGCGTGGCTTTCGCCCGCAGTCCGCAGTGAATACTACATCAAGATTGGGCTGGTGCTGCTGGGTACGTCGGTGCTGTTCGGTGAGATTTTGGAAGCCGGATTTTTCGGTATTCTGCAGGGTATCGTCGTCGTGTTCAGCGTGTGGTATTTTACCTTTTGGCTGGCCCGCAAAATGAAAGTGGACGAAGAGATGGGCGTTATGCTGTCGAGTGCGGTGTCGATCTGCGGCGTGTCGGCTGCCATCGCCACCTGCGGGGCGATCAAGGGAGACAGTAAAAAACTGTCGTTCGTCGTGTCGATCGTGCTGATCGTGGCTATTCCGATGATGTACCTGATGCCCTATCTGGCCAAGTTGATGGGTTTGTCGCAGGAGGTGGCGGGCGCGTGGCTCGGCGGGACTATCGATACGACCGGAGCCGTGGTTGCGGCCGGCAAGTTTTTGGGTGAAACGGCAGAAACTTACAGCGTCATTATCAAGTCGTCGCAGAATGTCCTGCTGGGCGTGGCAGCGTTTATTATTTCGATCTATTGGTCGGTGCGGGGCACTTCGAACACAGAACTGAAACCCACTCCCCGTGTCTTGTGGGATCGTTTCCCTAAATTCGTTGTAGGATTTATGCTGGCGTCACTAATTTTCAGTACCTGCTTCGATATGGGGCAGACAAAAGCCCTCAGCTCTCTGGCCAAGGGCTTGCGTGAGGTGATGTTCTCCGTCGCTTTCGTCTGCATCGGGTTGGAAACCGATTTCCGTTATATTTTCAAGGCCGAAAACCGGCGCTATATCGCTACGTTCCTGATCGCCCAGTGCTTTAATATCGTTGTGACGCTCATTGTCGCGTGGTTGCTGTTCGGCTGGCTGGCGGTGTAGGAAACGTAATGTCGATCGCAATATCAATGGCTTCGGGGTGCTGATTCCGTTTCAGATCCTTGATTCCGTTCTGCTCGTCCGTTGAATTTCCGCTTGTTTTATCAATTCGTTGCGCTGTTTGCCGGAACGACTAGCACGGCATTCCCCACTTTACGCGGAATGCGGATAAAAGCCACTTTATCCGAAGGCCGGTTGATGATCCGATGCTTGCGTGACCAAAGTGCCGAAGATCCGCCTCCGTCCAGATTCAGTGCCGAACTCATGTCCAGCATGCGGCAACTCCATGCCAGTTCGGCCGGAGACATGCCGTCCGCTCCTTCCTGTCGTCCGTCCACGACCATCAATATAATGGTACCGTCAGGGCGAATGCCGATCACCGTGCGCGGATGGCGTTTGGTATCGCCGTAATTCAGCGGAATCAATTGAACGTTGTCGTACATCAGCATCGGGCCGGCCCCCATCACGTTCGGATAGGGCGTATGCCAGAGCGAATCGCGCAGTTGCAGGTTTTTGATGAAATGCAGTCTTCCTGCACTATCCAGAGCGATTGCACCATTGCCCCACCCGCCTCCGGCGGTCAGGATAACGCCGTCGATTTTGGTGAAATCGTTGGCAATCGCCTGTTTGGTTTTCGTGATAAAATAACCGCCGTTGACCGCCACCTCCGCGTTAGCCTCCTTTTTACCGAGCCGTTTGACCGTCTCGCGCTTCTCCCCCTGTTTGAGCTGCAGGCGGTGCAACTGCGGGTTGAATTCCACGCAATAGATTTGCTGGTCGGAGTCGAACAGCCTCAGGTCTACACTTTTGATCGTCAGTCCATTGTCTGTTTCAACCGTCTCCCATGCCGCACCGGTTAAGGCAATCGAATCTTCCGGAGTTTGTGCCTGTAAGGTTTCAATGACTGTTAAACTGCACAATAACAGTCCGATATGCCGGAACCGGGAAGCACAAGCGTGAGTCGGTTTCATAACGTTGAGTTTTAGGTAAACGGGTTTTAGGCGAAAGAATAGAGTCTGTAAACAGTTCGGAGCCTACCGGTTGTAGAGCTTCTCCAGGTTTTCCTGCACCCGCTCGTCGAAGAGGTAGTCGTCGTATTCCATATATTTATCGATCATGCCATTCGGTGTGATTTCGATAATGCGGTTGGCTACCGTATTGATGAATTCGTGGTCGTGCGAGGTCATCAGTACGATTCCCTTGAACGAAACGAGTGCATTGTTGAATGCCTGGATCGATTCGAGGTCGAGGTGGTTGGTCGGCGAGTCGAGCAGTAGTGTATTGGCCTGCTTGATCATCATCCGGGCGATCATGCAACGCATCTTCTCGCCGCCCGAAAGGACGTTTACTTTCTTGTAAATCTCGTCGCCGCTGAAAAGCATCTTACCCAGGTATCCCCGCAGGTAGAGTTCGCTGGTATCGTCTGAGAACTGGGCCAGCCAATCGACGATGGAGAGTTCGTTGTTGAAGAAATCGGAGTTGTTCAGCGGCAGGTAGGCGCTGTTGATCGTCACGCCCCACTCGACCATGCCGCTGTCGGGCTGGTCGTGTCCTGCGATGATCTCGAACAGGGTCATGATCGCCCGCGGCTCGCGCGAAAGGAAAGCCACTTTATCCCCTTTTTCAATGGTAAACGACACCTTGTCGAACAGCTTTTCACCGTTGACGGTTTTACTCAGGCCGTCCACCGCGAGGATTTTCGTACCCGTTTCCCGTTCGGGTTGGAAAATAATACCCGGATATTTGCGCATCGAGGGTTTGATCTCTTCGACGTTGAGCTTTTCGAGCATCTTCTTGCGGCTGGTGGTCTGTTTCGATTTGGCGACGTTCGCGCTGAAACGCTGGATAAATTCCATCAGTTCTTTTTTCTTCTCTTCGGCCTTCTTGTTCTGGTTGGCCTGCTGACGCGCGGCCAGCTGGCTCGATTCGTACCAGAAGCTGTAGTTGCCCGAGAAGAGGTTGATGTCGCTGTAATCGATGTCGATGATGTGCGTGCTGATCGCATCGAGGAAATGACGGTCGTGCGATACGACGAGTACCGTGTTTTCGTAGTTTGACAGGTAGTTTTCGAGCCACATGATCGTATTGACGTCCAGGTCGTTCGTCGGCTCGTCGAGCAGCAGGTTATCCGGTTTGCCGAACAGAGCCTGGGCCAATAATACGCGTACTTTCTCTTTGGCATTGAGGTGCCCCATCAACTCGTAATGCAGGTGTTCCTTGATTCCCAGTCCGCTGAGCAGGTTGGCTGCGTCGCTTTCGGCATTCCAACCGTCCATTTCGGCGAATTTTTCCTCGAGTTCCCCGACCTTGATACCGTCTTCGTCCGAGAAGTCAGGTTTTGCATACAGGGCGTTCTTTTCGTTCATAATTGTCCACAGTGGCTGATGGCCCATCAGCACTGTATCCAAAACGGTATGTTCGTCAAATTCGAAGTGGTCCTGTTTGAGGACGGAAAGTCGTTCCGACGGACCGAAGCTGACCGAACCGCGCGAAGGGGTTACGTCGCCGCTGAGGACTTTGAGAAAGGTGGACTTGCCGGCGCCGTTCGCACCGATGACCCCGTAGCAGTTGCCGGGTGTGAATTTCAGGTTTACATCTTTGAACAGCACGCGTTTGCCGTATTGCACTTCGAGATTTGAAACAGTAATCATTGGCTTTATATTTGTTTTGCGAGGTGCAAAGATACGTAAAATCTCCGGGATAGGGGTGTTATTCGTTTCGTTGTTCGTCCGTCTGGGTCAATTCATTGAGCGTGTAGACCAAAGGAGTCGTAAACGGTTGCCGCCGGTAGGGGCAGTCTGCCACCCGGCAGTGTTCGCAATGCTTCTCTTTGCAGGAGTCCGAGTGTACAGAGAGCGTAATCCGGTCGGAAAATCCCTTTTCTATCGCCCGGCGGAGCGCTTCGCAGGCTTCGTGTCCCTGTTCGATGTTGTAATACCACGGCAGCGTCAGGTCACAATCGATGAAGAAACCGCTGCCGTATTTAATCATTTTGAGGTTGTGGATGTCGATCCAGTCGGGCCGCTGGTTTTCGGAGATCGTTTCCTGCATCTTTTCGAGGTACTGCTTGTCCGCTTCGTCCATCAGGTCGGCTACCGTGCGGCGCAGGATCGAAATACCGGTGAGGATGATGATCGCGCCGAAAATCAGCGCGAGCACACTGTCGATCCAGCCGATACGGGTGATGTAGAGCAGGATCAGGCCGATCGCGAGCCCGATGGTCGAATAGGTGTCCGATTGCAGGTGTTTGCCCCCGGCTATCAGGGCTATCGAATTGTAGCGCCGCCCCATGCGGATGCTGTACCACCCCATCAGGTAATTCATCGCTCCGGCCGCTGCGACGACGATGATGCCGATATCGAGTTTTGCTATTTCCGCCGGTTCGAACAGGCGGCGGACACCTTCGAAGATGATGACGCCTCCGGCAATGATAATCAGCAATCCTTCGATCGAGGCGGAAATCAACTCGACCTTGCCATGTCCGAACGGATGCCCCGCATCCTTCGGCTTGGCGGCCAGATACAGGCTGTACAGGCTAATGAAGCCTGCCGTTACGTTCACAATACTCTCCACCGCATCGGTCAGGATACCGACCGAATTGGTCAGCCAGAAAGCGAGGAATTTGCCGGCCATGATGGCGACCGACCCGCAGACGATCCAACGCTGGATCCGTTGCTTGAGCGCATCTTCGTTTATCATACGGTACGAACGAATTGGGTGCCGAAAAAGTTTGCCATTTTAAAACATGTGCAGCGGCAAGGAAAGAGGGTTCCCCGGTCACAATGAGAAACCTATGTTTGTCAAACCGATGTTCCGGGATGTTTGGGATTAGATCCAGAACAGGGCAGCCTTGCAAGCGGCCTGGTCGCTTCCTTCCGGCCGGATTTCGAATTTGTCGGCTTCTTCGCTGTTCTCCATCGCGATGACGACCTGTTGACCGTAACGGGTTTCATGCAGGAAGTTGATATCGAGGCGCCGCAGGCGTTGTGAAGTCAACTTTTCGAGCGGCAGCATGTCGACCATCCATTGCACGTATTTCATACTGTTCGTATGTTGGTTGAAATCGATGTCGCTGTAACGGATACGGTGTGTTTCGGTGGCCGTGCCGTTTACCTTGGCTATCTTCGCCGGACGGTCTATCGGCGGATCGGTTGCGATAACCGCCGCCATGTAATGTTCCAAAGTGCGCAGGTCGAGCGGCAGCCGTGTTTTGAAGTCGATCATCGACCAATGGGTACAGCCTTTGCCGATGGCGTTGCCCGCCCGGTCATGCAGGATGAAGTTACGGGTGGTCATCAGGCGGTTGATGTCGCTGACCCACGTTTCGATTTGGTAATGCTCGTACTCATCGGGATATCGGTCCATTTCGATCGCCATACGCGAGAGTACCCATGTGGTATTGTTGCTCTGCATCCAGCGGAGGCCGAAGCCTAGCCGGTCGGCATCCTCTCCCGCTGCATGCAGGATATGGTTCCCGAGGGTGATAATCGATGCTTTTTGGGTCAGGTCCACATCTCCGGGCTGTACCCGGTAATCGTATTTTCCACACTCCATAAGTCGGTCGGATTTTGATCGTTGGTTTGGTTGTTTTTTTGTTCCCGCACGAATCCTGCCATTTCCCGCATCATCCGGTGAGATGACGCTGCCCTGAACCGGGCGATTCGACCGGTCAGGGCAGCTGTTTCATACATGTCACCTGTTCGTATCCCGACAAGCGGCCGGGTACGATAGCGGGTAGGATTATTATTTATACTCGTCCCACGCTTTGATCGCGATATCGGTCATCTTCATGTTGCAGAAAGCATGGATGAACGAAGCCGCCAGGCGTGCGTTGGTAATCAGCGGAATGTTGTGGTCGATTGCCGCGCGGCGGATCTTGAAGCCGTTGGTAATCTCACGGGTGGTATGGTCGCGCGGGATATTCACCACCAGGTCGAATGTTTTGTCCGCGATCAGACTCAGTACGTTATCCGTCTTGTGTTCGTCGGGACGACTGACAGCAATGGCGTTTACGCCGTTTTCTTTAAGGAACTCGGCGGTTCCGGCGGTAGCGTAGATCGTATAGCCTTTTTTGTCCAGTTCGCCGCAGGCTTCCAGCATATCGACTTTCGATTTGGCCGATCCCGAAGAGATCATCACGTTCTTTTTCGGGATGTTGTATCCCACTGCGATCATCGAGTTCAGCAGCGCTTCGTTGAAGTCGTCTCCGAGGCATCCTACCTCGCCGGTCGAAGCCATGTCGACGCCGAGAATCGGATCCGCTTTCAGCAGGCGTGCGAACGAGAATTGCGCAGCCTTGACGCCGATGTAATCGACGTCGAATTTGTCCGGTTTTGCGTAAGGAGCGTCTAGCATGATTTTCGTTGCCGTTTCGATGAAGTTGCGCTTGAGGATCTTCGATACGAACGGGAAGCTGCGCGAAGCACGCAGGTTGCACTCGATCACTTTGATGTCGTTGTTCTTGGCCAGGAATTGAATGTTGAGCGGTCCGCTGATGTTCAGCTCTTTGGCGATTTGGCAACTGATCTTTTTGATGCGGCGTCCGGTTTCGAAGTAAATCTTCTGGGCCGGGAATACCAGTGTCGCGTCACCGGAGTGCACGCCGGCGAATTCGACGTGTTCCGAGATCGCGTAATCGATGATCTCACCGGCGTGCGCTACCGCGTCGAACTCGATCTCTTTTGCATTTTCGAGGAATTTGGAGATCACGACCGGATACTCTTTCGACACCTTCGCGGCGATGCCGAGGAAATGTTCCATCTCCTGTTTGGTGTGGCAGACGCGCATGGCGGCTCCCGAAAGCACGTAGGACGGACGGATCAGTACCGGGAAGCCTACGCGGTCGACGAATTCGTTCACGTCGTCCATCGACGAAAGCTCTTTCCACTGCGGCTGGTCGATGCCGAGGTTGTCGAGCATCGACGAGAATTTGTGCCGGTTCTCTGCACGGTCGATCGAAACGGCCGACGTCCCGAGGATGGGTACATTCTGGCGCTGGAGTTTCATGGCCAGGTTGTTCGGTATCTGGCCGCCGACCGAAACCATCACGCCGTTAGGCTGTTCGAGGTCGATTACGTCGAGTACGCGTTCTTCGGACAGTTCGTCGAAATAGAGCCGGTCGCACATGTCGTAGTCGGTCGAGACCGTCTCCGGGTTGTAGTTGATCATGATCGACGTGTAACCGAGCTTGCGTGCGGTTTGCACGGCGTTGACCGAGCACCAGTCGAACTCGACGGAGCTGCCGATGCGGTAAGCGCCCGAACCGAGTACCACGACCGATTTTTTATTGTGGTAGTAAGAGATATCGTGTTCGGAACCGTCGTAAGTCAAATAAAGGTAGTTGGTCAGTTCGGGATGCTCCGAAGCGACAGTGTTGATGCGCTTGACCGACGGCAGGACACCGAGGCGTTTGCGGTGGTTGCGTACGGCGATCATCTCTTTTTCGAGGTTGCCATTGGGCGCTTCGACCAAACGTGCGATCTGGAAATCCGAGAATCCGAGTCGCTTTGCCTCGCGCATCACGTCGGCGGGAATTTCGGCGATCGTACCGTATTTTTTCAGCACGAGCGAGTATTGGTAGATGTTTTCGAGTTTGGAGAGGAACCACGGATCGATTTTGGTCAACTCGTGGAGTTTTTGTACGCTGTAACCTTTCTCAAAAGCAGCTGCAATGGCGAACATGCGCATATCGGTCGGATTGGCCAGTTCGTCGTCGAGGTTCTCAAAGGTGATGTCGCTGTTGCAGACGAAACCGTGCATTCCCTGCCCGACCATACGCAGACCTTTCTGGATGATCTCCTCGAAACTTTTGCCGATCGACATGATTTCGCCGACCGATTTCATGCTCGATCCGATCTGGCGCGATACGCCTGCGAACTTGCTTAGGTCCCAGCGCGGGATTTTGCAAATCATGTAATCGAGTTGCGGCGCTACATAGGCCGAGTTCGGGGTGTTCATCTCTCCGATTTCGTTGAGCGTGTAGCCCAAGGCCAGTTTTGCGGCCACGAAAGCCAGCGGGTAGCCGGTCGCTTTGGATGCCAGTGCCGAGGAACGGCTCAGGCGTGCATTTACCTCGATTACGCGGTAATCGTCGGTGTCCGAATTGAATGCGTACTGGATATTGCATTCACCGACGATGCCCAGATGGCGGATCGTCTTTTTCGAAAGTTCTTGCAGGAAACTCAATTCTTTCTCGTCGAGCGAGCAGGTCGGCGCCACGACAATACTCTCACCGGTATGGATGCCCAACGGATCGACGTTTTCCATGCTGGCCACCGTGAAGCAGTGGTCGTTTTTATCGCGGATTACTTCGAATTCGATCTCTTTCCATCCTTTGAGCGATTCCTCGACCAGAATCTGCGGGGCGTACGAGAAAGAATTTTCAGCCCGGGCTTTGAGTTCATCCATGTCGTAGCAGAAACCGCTGCCCATACCGCCCAGTACGTAGGCCGAGCGTACCATGACCGGGAAGCCGATCTTCTCGGCGGCCTGGATCGCCTCGTCCATCGTGTTGACTGCGACGCTGCGCGGCGTTTTGATCTCGATTTCGTTCAGCTTCTTGACGAACAGGTCGCGGTCTTCGGTGTACATGATTGCTTCTACGGAAGTACCCAGTACCTCGACACCGTATTTTTTCAGGATACCGTTCTGATACAACTCGGTGCCGCAGTTCAATGCGGTTTGGCCTCCAAAAGCGAGCAAAATGCCGTCGGGACGCTCTTTTTTGATCACTTCCTCGATAAAATAAGCGTTCAGCGGCAGGAAGTAAACCCGGTCGGCGATACCTTCAGAGGTTTGGATGGTTGCCACATTGGGGTTGATCAGGACGGTGGAAATCCCCTCCTCTTTCATCGCTTTTAGAGCCTGAGAGCCGGAGTAGTCGAATTCGCCGGCCTGTCCGATTTTGAGTGCGCCCGAACCCAACACGAGCACCTTAGAGAGTTGTTTCTTCACAAGTAGGAAATTTTATCTGTTAATGCGGTTGATTGTCTTCCGGAGGATCTACCTCTGAGGTAGGTATTTCATCAGGCAAAGGTACGAAATATATTTGAGAATCGGGGCGTGGTGCGATTGTTGTTTGTTGAAAAATCAAATTAATGTTAAGTTTGATTCCCAGGGACAATATAGATCGCCGTCCCCGCGTTTAAATTGCGAATATAAGATTGTCGTATCATCAAATTAATTAATATTATTATGAAAAAGAAAGCTCTGATCCTCATGTCGTTTTTCGCAATGGCCATGACCGTTGCCCTGGCTCAGAACCCCGATAAGGGAAATGGGACATGTCCGAAGGCCAAAACCGAATGTTGCGCCAAATCCTGCGCGGATAAAAAATGTGATCCTGCCTGCACGAAGGACGGCAAGAAAGCCTGTGTCAAAACCGGGGACTGCAAAGCAGCCTGCCAGAGTAAATGTACGAATGGGAATGCAAAAAAATAGCGGATTTCCACTAAATGAGATCGAGCGGTGTGCATTTGCACACCGCTCGTTGTTTTGGCTCGTTGTTTTGGATATGAAGCCTGACCAAGAATGGAGTCGTTTTAAGTTTTTAGACTGCATGATGAATGCGGTCTGCTGCGCAGCCTATTTCATTTCTGCTTAGCCCAGCGGCAGGATTTGCTCTTCACAAAGGGTTAATTTCTCGATTCCGTCAGCAGTGACGGCAAAGGTATTCTCAATTCCTACAGCTCCGGTCTCCGGGATGACGAACTTGGGTTCCAGCGCGAAGACCATTCCCTCGGCGAGAATGTCGCGTGAACGCGGTGCCAGCACGGGCGATTCGTTGATCTCGATACCGATTCCGTGGCCGATGAAACCCGCCTTCTGGCGGTGTCCCATGAAATAGTCGCCAAGGCCGGCTTCCTGCGCGATTTCGATGGCCATGTTGTACAAATCTTTGGCAGGTACTCCCGGCCGGGCTGCTTCGGCGATGCTGCGCTGAATCTCAATCGAGGTTTCGTGTGCCTTGTAGGCCAATTCCTGTAAATCCCCTATGGCGAAAGTGCGGGTCATGTCGGTCATGTAGCCGGTGAAGTTGCCGCCCAGGTCGACCATGACGCTCATCCTCTCTTCGAGCATGGTGCCGTTGCAGCCTACCGGCAACGAATCATCGAGTCCGGCCCCGCCCATCGCGAAGTCATACGGCGAAGGATTATCCGCATTGTCCCCGGCGATTACGCTACCCATGAAAATCTCCATGCTCTGGCCGAAAATGCGGAAGATGCCGAGCGATCCCAGCAGGCGGCTTTCCCGTTCGATCTCGACCGACAGGTCGAGGTCGGTCATTCCTTTTTTATATAACGAGGGAATTTTGGCGTAAACTTCCGCATGCAGGATACCTGAACGGCGAATCTGTCCGATCTCGTAAGGAGTTTTAATGCTGCGCACGCTGCGGAGCACAGCAGTGCCGTTTTTGATCGTTGCCGGTTTGAAAATGGCTTCGTAGCGCAGGAATTCGTTGTGAGTGATCGAATCGTTTTCGAGCATCAGCGTTTGCGGAAATGGAAGCCCATGCTCGCGCAGGTAGTCGCCGATCTCTTCCGGTTTACGGATGTACACGATGTTGTCGCCGTCGAGTCCTACCGGCCGACGAACGAAAAAGAGCGGTTCCCTGTCCGCAGGCAGGTAACAATAACCGCTGAATACGCGACCGGATACATAATAAAGATTGACATTATCGGTAACTAGCATTGCATCTGCCCCTTGCTGGAGCATAGATTTACGGATCCGCTCCCAGCGCTGGGAGAATTCGTCGGCAAGAACGGAAGGATGGATCATGGATGTTGTTGCGTTGTGAAGGTTATTTATTGGTCTGTCTGTCGAAAAATGGATTTTTGGAGCTGATGCTTAGTGGAAGGGCAAATACGGAGCGGCATCCCGGCAATAGTCCCAGTTTACGGGCAGCGTAGCCTGCCGAAAACATGATGCGGTTATCGATATGCAGCTCGGCGGCGGTCGCGGCCATCGATCCGAGTGCAATACCTAAATCGACCGAATTCAGTGCACAGGGAGCATCGGCATTTCCCCCTTTGGCGATACAGGTCGCATAGCCGCAATACCCGCAATTGAATCCCATCGGCGAGGTGCGCGATCCGACCAGGATTACCGCTTCGGCCAGCTCGATATTGTCGGCATCGCGCAGGAAAAATTTCAGTCCGGTCTCCTCGGCTGATACCCGCAGTGCACCGGCTACCTCGAGAATCGAGTTTTGGGTCAGCGCGACAATTTCGATATTGTCTATCCCCTTGCCTTTGGGGGCGGTGCGTCCGGCAGTCATGATCTGGCGGGCGGCATCCACGATGTAGTCGTGTCGGCTCTCTCTTTCGTCTATCACCATCGCTTTATAGGATTAAAGTGTTTGTTGCGCCAATTGGTGTAGCTGCTCTTCTGTGAGCCTGAAAACGGTCCATTCATCCATCGGAACCGCCCCCAGCGATTTGTAAAATGCGATCGAGGGGGCATTCCAGTCGAGCACCGCCCATTCCATCCGGCGGCATTGCCTTTGGACGGCGATCCGGGTCAGGTGCAGCAGCAATGCTTTGCCGTAACCTTTCCCCCGGTGCTCCCGGTCGACGAAAAGGTCCTCAAGATATAGGCCACGTTGTCCGCGGAAGGTGGAAAAATTATTAAAAAACAGGGCGAATCCTACCGGAATCCCGTTTTCTTCTCCGATTACCACTTCAGCCTGCCGTTCGTCGAACAAAGCCCGGCGCAGGGCCTCTTCCGAAGTATCCACTTCGCTTTCCAGCTTTTCGTAACGTGCCATTTTCAGGATAAACCCGTAGATCAATCCGGTGTCCTGCGGAGTTGCATTGCGTATTGTGAATGTGCCCATATCAGGTATGTTTTACAAATAATTTTTTTACAAAAGGGATGGAACCTCCGTTCTCGGCCACATAAACGCCTCCGAGAATCATCATGGCGCCGGTCAGCGCCACGGGTGTGATCCGTTCGTGCAGCAACAGCGCCGAAGAGATCATTGTAACCAACGGAACGAGGTAAATGTAATTGCTGGTGGCCAGGGTGCCCAGGTGTTTGACTGCAGCGTTCCACACTGCAAAACAAAACAGCGATGCGATCAGGCCGAGAAAAAGCAAATTGCTGAATACCATCGGGCGGAGCAGTATCGCTGTATCCGTGGTCAGTGGACGAATCAGAAAGACCGGCAGCAGGGTCAGCACGCCATAGAAAAAAACTTTGCGGGTGATATATAGCGTATTGTATTTGCCGTCGAGTTTTTTCAGGAAAATGTTGTAAAACGCCCAGGTCAGCGCTGCGGTGAAACTGAGCAAATCGCCCAACGGGTGTACCTGCAGGATGACACTGCCGTTATAAACGACGCACGCCACGCCGAGCAGTGCGATGAACGATCCTGCGATCAGGCTGTTGCGCAAACGTCCGGATTTGAGCAACAAGCGTGTCAGGATGACGGTCAAAATCGGGGCAGTGGCGACCAGCAGCGCTACGTTTGAGGCCAGTGTCAACCCGAGCGCGCTGTTTTCGGTCAGGAAATAGAGCGATCCCCCGCTGATTCCGGCTCCTACGAACAACAGCTCGTCCCGCCAGTTTTTTGGCCATCGGATGCGCGGGGAGCAGATCCACATCACCCCGTACGCCAGCAGGAAACGGTAAAACATGATGTCGGCGGGAGTTACCCCCGCCTCTAACAATTTTTTTGTCGAAACGAAAGTCGTTCCCCACAGCACGACCGCTGCGAGCGCCATCAGGTGATATGCCCCGTTTTTATTCTGCACGACACAAAAGTATCAAAATTTAGCAAATAAAATTCGTTTCCGCCCACTCCTCTATCATAGTGTTTACAACTTTTTTCGCCGCATTTCAGCGGAGTTCGCCCGAATCCGAAATTCACCCGTGGAGTATTTGTGGTACGGTTTATGAAATTCCTTTTCATGAATTTTCCTGATATCGCCATCAATTATCTATTGCGATATATATCTAATCTTTTAAAACTTTACGTTATGAGCACAGCAGACAAAAAACGCGTGAACATTGAAACTCCGGTTTACGGTTCGACGGCAATGGCATCTCCGGCACCCACCGACACGATTCCGATGGAGCCTACCTCTCCGGAAATCGCCTACCAAATGGTCAAGGACGAAACCTATCCGCAGACCCAGCCCCGGCTGAACCTGGCTACTTTTGTAACCACATACATGGATCCGTACGCCACCAAACTGATGAACGAGGCGATCGATATGAACTATATCGATGAAACGGAATATCCCCGTGTAGCGGTGATGACCGGACGTTGTATCAACATTGTGGCGAATCTGTGGCACTCCCCGGAAAAAGCGCAGTGGAAGGCAGGTGCACTGGCGATCGGTTCTTCCGAGGCCTGTATGCTGGGCGGTGTGGCCGCGTGGCTGCGCTGGCGCGAAAAACGTAAAGCGCAGGGCAAACCCTACGACAAACCGAATTTCGTAATATCTTCCGGTTTCCAGGTGGTATGGGAAAAATTCGGCCAACTCTGGCAGATCGAGATGCGTACCGTGCCCCTGACGTTGGAGAAAAATACGCTCGATCCCGAAGCTGCCTTGGCTATGTGCGATGAGAATACGATCTGTATCGTTCCGATCCAGGGCGTGACGTGGACCGGACTGAACGACGATGTGGAAGCCCTCGACAAAGCGCTGGACGTTTACAATGCCAAGACGGGTTATGACATTCCGATCCATGTGGACGCGGCGACCGGCGGTTACATTCTGCCGTTCCTCAATCCGGACAAGAAATGGGATTTCCGCCTCAAGTGGGTGCTTTCGATCAGTACTTCCGGCCACAAGTTCGGTCTGGTATATCCGGGTCTGGGCTGGGTAGTATGGAAGGATAAGAAATACCTGCCGGGCAGCATGGCTTTCAGCGTGAATTACTTAGGGGCGAATATTACGCAGGTGGGTCTGAACTTTTCACGTCCCGCCGCGCAGATTCTGGGTCAGTATTACCAGTTTATCCGTTTGGGATTCCAGGGGTACAAGGAAGTTCAGCAGAACAGCATGGACATTGCCAAATACCTGCATGACCAACTCGACAAGATGGCCCCGTTCAAAGTGTACAGTAAAGATGTAGTCAATCCGCTCTTTATCTGGTATATGAAACCGGAATATGCCAAGAAGGCCAAATGGACCCTTTATGACCTGCAGTACAAGTTGCAGGAGAGCGGCTGGATGGTGCCTGCCTACACCCTGCCGGACAATCTGGAGAACTTTGTCGTGATGCGTATCGTGGTACGCCAGGGCATGAGCCGCGATATGGCTGACATGCTGCTGGGCGATATTGCCAACGCGATTGCCGAATTCGAAAAACTGGAATATCCCACCCAGGCCCGTATTGCGCTTGACAAGAACCAGAAAGTGGTCGGCAAGGTATTTACCCATACCCACACTCCCACCGCAAAAGCCAAGAAGTAGCGTGATGGACGATTGAGAACAAGGCTGTCTGGATATGTCAATATTTCGGATAGCCTTTTCTCTTACCTCTTTTCCATTATGTGGTGAAAATCTATCCCTTGTTTTGAACAGGGAATAAGGTGCTTCGCAATCGTTGCACGCTTTTTGCGAACGACACCTACGTAATCGAATCCATTCAACTTAATTTTAAATACTAATAGTATGGCAACAACTAAAAGCACAGGGTTCAAATTGAGTGTCATGACACTTGCAATTATGAATATCACTGCCGTTGTGAGCCTGCGTGGACTGCCTGCAGAGGCGGTTTACGGACCCTCTTCGGCTTTTTACTATCTGTTCGCCGCGCTGGTTTTCCTGATTCCTACCGCATTGGTGGCTGCCGAGCTGGCCGCCATGTTCGCCGACAAACAGGGCGGCGTGTTCCGCTGGGTCGGTGAGGCTATGGGGGCCCGGACAGGCTTTCTGGCTATTTGGCTACAGTGGATCGAGAGTACGATCTGGTACCCGACCGTACTGACCTTCGGCGCGGTATCTATTGCCTTTATCGGCATGCATCCGACGGCCGATATGGCTTTGGCTTCCAATAAAATGTATACGCTGATCGTCGTGCTGGTGATCTACTGGGCCGCCACGTTCATCGCCCTTAAAGGTTTGGACTGGGTCGGTAAAGTGGCCAAGATCGGCGGTTTGGTCGGTACGATCATTCCCGCGGGTTTACTGATCGTGCTCGGTATTATCTATTTGTCGACCGGCGGCCATAACAATATGGATATGAGCCAGGGATTCTTTCCTGACCTGACGAAATTCGACAACCTGGTATTGGCGTCCGGGATTTTCCTCTTTTACGCCGGTATGGAGATGATGGGTATTCATGTGATGGATGTGAAGAACCCGAGCAAGAATTATCCGAAAGCCATTTTTATCGGATCGGCGATTACCGTGCTGATTTTCGTACTGGGTACTTTTTCGCTGGGCTTCATTATTCCCGCAAAGGATATCAACCTGACGCAGAGCCTGCTGATCGGTTTCGATAACTATTTCCACTACCTGCGTATGAGCTGGGCCTCCCCGATCATCGCCATTGCCCTGATGTTCGGTGTGCTGGCCGGCGTGCTGACATGGGTGGCCGGTCCTTCGAAAGGTATCTTTACCGTGGGTAAGGCTGGTTATCTTCCGCCGTTCTTCCAGAAATCCAACAAAATCGGCGTACAGCGCAACATTCTTTTAATTCAGGGTGCCGTGGTGACTTTGCTGAGCTTACTGTTCGTGGTGATGCCTTCGGTACAGTCGTTCTACCAGATACTTTCACAGCTGACGGTGCTGTTGTACCTGATTATGTACCTGCTGATGTTCGCATCGGCCATCATATTGCGGTATAAAATGCCGAATATCGTACGTCCGTTTAAGGTCGGTAAGGTCGGTAACGGACTGATTTGGTTCGTGGCAGGTTTGGGTTTCTGCGGTTCGCTGCTGGCTTTCGTGCTGAGTTTTATTCCGCCCAGCCAGATATCAACCGGTAGTAACACCGTATGGTTCTCCGTACTGGTTATCGGCTGTATTGTCGTGGTAGCTGCGCCTTTTATCATCTATGCTTCGCGCAAGCCGTCCTGGCAGGCCCCGGGTGCAGGTTTCCAGCCTTTCCACTGGGAGCTTCCTAAAAATGCTTCCGCAGCCGCTGCTGCGACTGTAACCGCACCTGCGACCCCGTCTGCTGCGGCCACTCCTACTGCCGGCGCGGCCGGTGACGCGACCAACAATCAAAAAACAGAGTCATGAACAAGAACTTAACAAACGATCAGATAAAAGCCGTTGTACAAGAGGCGTACAACGTTGTGAAAAGCGATACGGGCGGCAAAAATGCCGATTACATTCCCTATTTGGCCAATGTGTCTTCGTCGCTGTTCGGTATCTCGGTTTGCCTGCCTGACGGTGAGGTGATCGAGGTCGGAGACACGGGCTACGTATTCGGTATAGAATCCGTCTCGAAGGTTCCTACCGCCATCCTCGTGATGAAACAGTACGGCGCGGATGTAATCTTGCAAAAGATCGGTGCGGACGCAACCGGATTGCCGTTCAACTCGATCATGGCGATCCTGCTCGAAAACGACCATCCCTCTTCGCCGTTGGTGAATGCGGGTGCCATTTCGGCTTGCAGTATGGTAAAACCGGTGGGTGATTCGGCCGGGAAATGGAAAGCTATTACGGATTTCCTCGGACAATTGTGCGGCAGTCCGTTGGTGCTGATCGACGAGCTGTATAAATCGGAATCCGATACCAATTTCAACAATCGTTCGATTGCCTGGTTGTTGAAGAATTACAACCGGATTTACGACGACCCCGACATGTCGCTCGATATCTATACGCGGCAGTGTTCGCTGGGCATTACACCCAAGCAGCTTTCGATCTGCGGCGGTACGATCGCCAACCGGGGCGTCAATCCCGTGACCAAGACCCAGGTATTCGATAAGGCCCTCGCACCGAAAATCACGTCGATGATCGCTACGGTCGGTTTTTACCAGCATACCGGAGACTGGATGTACACCTCGGGCGTGCCGGCCAAAACCGGTGTCGGCGGCGGTGTGCTCGGGGTCGTTCCCGGCGTGATGGGCATAGCGGCCTTCTCCCCCCCGCTCGACGATGCGGGAAATTCGGTCAAAGCACAAAAGGCCATTTTGTATATCGCGAATAAACTGGGACTGAATATTTTCGACTAATTACACTTTAATCAGTGAGCATCAGAGGGGCATCCGGCAATTGATTTGGGGATGCCCCTTATATTTTATGTAAACTTTTAATGAGGCGGTAAATCTCTTTTTACAGATGGATCGGCTTACGGGTGCTCGGCATTTTATTTGTTCGAATAGTCACGCATGCTTTCACCGGATAAACAAAAACTACGGAAGCTAAATCTGAATAGTCATTCCCAGCCCTAAAATCTTCCTGCAAAGATGACAACAGGCCAAACGACGACACCTGGTAAGCTTAAACCACACTTGGCATTGATCTTCGCGAATGTTCTTTTCGGGATGAACTTTTCGTTCTACGTCTCGATTATCCATCATTACATGGATTTCGAGGACCTGTTCTTCTTTCGCGTGGCTTTTGCTGCCGTCTGTTTTGTGCCGTGGACTTTTTTTTCGCAGCGCTACCGGATTCCGGCGAAAGACTTTGTGAAAATTCTGATACCGACGGTGCTGGTTATTTATGGGCATGAATTCATGATGCTCTGGGGGGCCGAATACACCAACCCGGTGGACGCTTCGACGATTGCCACAATGGCACCGATCGTCACGCTGGTTGTTTCGGCGCGGATGCTGCACGAGAGGCTGCACATGGCTAAGGTGATCGGCGTGATTCTGGCTTTTATCGGTGCGGCTGTACTGATCCTTGGCAACGGAATCCCCGTTTTGCGCAGCCGGGAATTCGGCAACCTGTTTATGTTTATCAGCGTATTGGCCGCTGCCACCAATACGATTTTCATCAAACCTTCGCTGATGCGATACGGTACGATCCTCGTCACGGGTTGGTACTACATCATCGGACTGGTGATTTCCGCCCCGTTCTTTGCCAAAGGGTTGATGCATTATGATTTTGCGTCGTTGCCAGTGGCCGGGGGGCTTGAAATCGCATATATCCTGGTGCTGGGAACCGTGCTGCCCAACTACCTGCTGTATTACGGTACGGAGAAACTGACCTCGGTGCATACGGGCCTTTACTCCTATTTGCAGCCGATTTCGGCCACTATTCTGGCCCTGTTGCGCCGACAGGTCGAACTCGATTACAATAACCTGATTGCTGCCGGACTGATCCTGATCGGTATCGTCCTGGTGGTGATCACTTATGAAAAATATAAATTCCCGGTTCCCAAAATCTAAATGCAAATTGAGCTACCTTTGCACGGTTTTAGTCTTTTTCGCATCTATGGGGAGTTTTCGCGGTGTACTGTATGCTTTGATTTCATCGACCACCTTCGGGTTGGTTCCTTTTTTTTCGATCGCGCTGCTCGGTAGCGGTATGTCGGCTGCAACGGTGCTGTTTTACAGGATGGGTGTTGCGGCATTGCTGATCGGGCTGATCGCCGCGGCACAGCGGAAAAGTTTTGTCATTACGGCCCGTGAATTCGTGATTATCGTCGGTCTGGGGTGGCTTTATGCCGGCACGTCGCTCGGCCTGATTCTCTCCTATAGTTTGATCCCCAGTGGTATTGCTACGACGATTCATTTTCTGTATCCCATTTTGGTCACGTTTCTGATGATCGTCTTTTTTCGTGAGAAACGGTCGGCCGGATTGGTGGTGGCTGCGGTCGTTTCGTTGCTGGGTGTCGGATTGCTGAGTTGGAGCGGCGGTGCTGTCGTGAACGTAGAAGGCATCATGCTGGTGCTGATTACCGTGATAACTTATGCACTCTATATCGTAGGCGTTAATAAAACGGGTGTCGGACGAATTGATTCACTGCCGCTGACTTTCTATATCCTGTTGTCCGCGGCGGTATTGTTCGCTATGTTCGCGGGACTGACCACCGGCATCGGGCCGATCCGCAGTTGGTATCAGGCGGTGAATGTTTTGCTGATTGCGCTGGTTCCTACGGTTATCTCCAATTTGACGCTGATACTGGCGGTTAAGAATGTCGGGTCGACCGTGACGGCGATTCTCGGTTCGATGGAGCCGGTTACGGCTGTATTGGTGGGTATTTTTCACTTCGGTGAACCGTTCAACCTGCAATATGCCTCCGGTTTGATGCTGATCCTTGCATCGGTTTGTCTGGTCGTATGGAGCAACAACCGTCGGCATCGGATTGATCGTTAAAACCGGCGGTTCGGTCGTATTTTTTTTGCAATCGGTACGAATCAGTTGTTTGCGGGAGAAATTCCTTTTACTTTTATTTCGTCAATTCTCCCTTTTTCAATTATGCAAACGACTCAACGATCGCGGACAAAAGTTATCCAGGTTATCGTTCATACGATCGCCTGGGCGATGATGTTCTGCTCTCCGCTCTTTTTCTCGCAGGGCGAAGGCAATTCGATTTCGTGGGCCCGCTACCTGGGTTTCTGCGCTTCGCCGCTCGCGTTCATGCTTGTCTTTTACCTCAATTATTTCGTGCTGATCGATCGTTTGTTGTTCCGCAAGCGGCTCGGGACCTTTGTCCTGATCAATCTCCTGTTAATTATATTGCTGGCAGTTGGACTGCATGGCTGGCATGAATTCCATCGGACGTATGTGATGGGGATCCCTCCTTCTTCCCGCCCGCGTGCCCGTACGCAATTTTATCTCTTTTTCATGCTCCGGGACGCTGTGACGATGCTGCTGGTTACGGGGTTGAGTGTAGCCATCAAAATGACGGGACGCTGGTATCGTGTCGAGCGGGAAAAACAGGAGATCGAAAAGGAACGCACGCAGGCGGAATTGCAAAACCTGAAAAGCCAGCTCAACCCCCATTTCCTGTTCAATACGCTGAACAATATCTATGCGCTGGTGGCGCTCAATCCCCAGCAGGCGCAGTATGCGTTGCATTCGTTGAGCCAGTTGCTGCGGTATGTACTGTATGACAACAATCAGCAGATGATGCCGTTGTCTAAGGAGTTGGCGTTTATTCGCAGCTATGTGGAACTGATGAGCCTTCGTTTGTCGAAACAGGTACAGCTCGAAGTGAACCTGCCTGAGGACGACCGGGGATACCAGGTGGCTCCGCTGCTATTTATCGCATTGATCGAAAATGCCTTTAAACATGGTGTCAGTGCAACGGAACCCTCCTTCATTCACATTTCGTTCGCATTGACCGGAGGTGATACGCTGATTTGCACGGTCGAAAACAGTTGTTTCCCGAAAAATGAACTGGATCGCAGCGGATCGGGCATCGGCCTTGAAAATTTGCGCCGCCGCCTGAGCCTGCTCTATCCCGGACAGCATATTCTGCGGATGGAAAAGATCGGGGAGCAGTATGTGGCGCAGTTGATCCTGACATTGAAACCGCATGTGCAGGATAGCGAAATCGGGTCAAAATGATTATCTTGTCGAAACAAATTGTGAGAAGTGATGTCGTTATTGCGTTCCATAGTGGTCGATGACGAACCGTTGGCCCGCGAACTGGTCGAAGGATATGTAAACCAGACTCCTTTCCTGGAGTCGGCCGGTTCCTACCCCGATGCACTCAGTGCTATGGAGGCTATCCGTAATGGGATGCAGGCCGAACTGTTGTTTCTCGATATCCAGATGCCGAATCTCAGCGGACTGGAACTCTCGCGTTTGCTGCCGCCGGAGATGAAAGTCATTTTTATTACAGCGTTCGAACAATACGCTGTCGAGGGGTTCCGCGTCGAAGCACTCGATTACCTGCTCAAGCCGGTCAGCTATGCCGACTTCCTGTCGGCGGCCCAGAAAGCACAACGCCAGTTCGAACTGGAACGAGGTGCGGTCAAGGCGAATGTTTCCGTCGAGGAGCGGAGTATCTTCGTAAAAACCGACTACAAAATCGTCCAGATCCATCTGGATTCCGTGCTCTATCTGGAAGGAGTCAAAGATTATGTGCGCATTCATACGGATGATGGCCCGGTCATGACGCTGATGAGTATGAAGGCGATGGAAGACGCCCTGCCCGATACCCGCTTTATCCGGGTGCACCGTTCTTTCATAGTCAATCTGGATCGTGTGACGACCATTGAGCGCAACCGGATCGTATTCGGCAAGGTTTATATTCCGATCACCGATTCCTATAAGGATCGGTTTATGGAAATCCTTTCCCGGCGTTTGTTGTAGCGTTCCGGGGACAGCGAGGCGTGTATCGTATTGTCGTCGATGTGGCGTACAGGCTCCGTGGGGGTACTTTATGCCGTTCTGCTTTTCCTTCTTGAAAGAATGTCCGGCATATGTTCGAGTGCCCACCCCACCAGGGCATCGATATGCGGAATCAGGCTTTGTCCGGTTACGGTCAGCTTATATTCTACCCGTGGGGGCACTTCCGGATAAACTTTTCTGGATACCAGTCCGTCTGTTTCGAGATTGCGCAGTGTGACGGTCAGCATCCGTTGTGAAATATCGGCGATGGATTTCTGGATGTCGCTGAAACGCATGGTTCCGTTGGCGTGCAGCGTCACCAGTACGAGCATCGGCCACTTTTCCCCGATTCGCGTGAGGATATCCCGGATCGGACAATCGTTGGTATGGTGAAAGTTTTGCATTCTTCTTGCAGGTTTATCTTTTTGAAAGCCAGCAAAGGTTACTTTGATGTAACTCTCTGACATTGATGTTGGTTCTTGGTTATTTGTACAATTGGTTTTATATTCGCATCACAAAAGTAATAAACTTACTAAAAATAACTATTGTGTCATTAAAAAATTGAATTATGGCAAAACGTGTTGCGGCGGTAGCCGTTAATCCGGTTAATGGATTCGGTTTGTTCCAGTATTTGGAGGCTTTTTTTGAAAATGGGATCGGATACGAGGTTTATGCGGTGGCTCCGGCAAAAGAGATTAAAACCAATTCGGGTATTACGTTGGTGGCCGATGATGTGATTGCCAACCTGAAAGGTAAAGAGGATCAGTTCGACGCGCTGGTTTTTGCCTGCGGCGATGCTGTGCCCGTTTTTCAACAGCATGCTTCGGAGCCTTATAACGTCGATTTGATGGAAGTGATTAAAATTTTCGGGGAAAAGGGAAAAATGATGATCGGCCATTGTGCCGGTGCCATGATGTTCGATTTTGTGGGTATCACTGCGGGTCGGAAACTGGCAGTGCATCCATTGGCCAAAGCGGCTATTCGTAACGGTGTCGTCACCGATGAGAAGTCGGAGATCGACGGTAACTTCTATACGGCACAGGATGAGAATTCAGTTTGGACGATGATGCCGCACCTGATCGAAGCGCTGAAAGCCTAATTTCCGTTTACACATTATTCCGACTATCCTGACGGCGGTTTGTTAAAGGATGGGTTTATTTGAAATCAAGGTGTTGGATGGCTGACCTAGATACCATAACGCTGGTTCAGATACTCCAACGCCTTGATTAATGTTTTATCTTCCAGGTCGTTATTTCGATCGTTTTCGACCAAAATGTCCGGAATGCATCCGATGCCTTCCGGTGAGCTGCCGTCTGGAAGGGTTATTTTCACGATGGAATAGTGGTATACCCAGCCGGTCAATACGATTGCAGGCTTTGAGGATAAGTGGACGACTAACTTGCCCCGGTCTGAAATCTCATAATGGGAAAGTCGGCGGACAACGGTGAATGCTCTTGTGGGGGACGATTGATTGAGACTTCGTAGGTTGTGTTTCTTTTGATGCGGATGAATACAAATTAAAAGCGGAACCGTTTACAGTTCCGCTTTTAGTAGAATAATGCAAGCCGAGATTAGTAAATCTGGCCGTACTTTTTGCACAGTTCGATGAACTTCTCGACGCGCTCGGGCTTTACGTCTGCCTGAATGATGTGGGCCGGAGCCACCATGTACCCGCCGCCTTTGCCAAGGATTTCGATGCGTTCCTTGATGTCGGCTTCGAGTTCTTCATCGGTGCCGTTCGGCATCAGGTACTGCTGGTCGATCGCACCCCAGAATGCGAACATATCGCCGTATTTATCCTTGACCTCCTGCGGAGAGTGCAACGGAACTCCGGGCTGAACCGGGTTGAACACGTCGAAGCCGCACTCTTTGATCATCGGCATCAGTGTGCCTACGGCGCCGTCGCTGTGCAGAATCATTACCAGATCCGGTTTTTTGGCCTTCAGCGTGTCAATCATCTTTTTGTAATACGGCAATAGCAGTTTGCGGAACATTTCCGGTGCGAAGAGCGTGCTGGTCTGCGATCCGAAGTCGTCACCCACCCAGATGGCATCCACACCGGCGTCGATCAGACGCAGTGCGATCTGCGTCTGGAATTCCCCGCAGGCCGCGAAAAGCGGTTCGAGGTATTCGTCTTCCATGAACATGCTCATCAGGATCTTCTCGAACCCGGCAAGCTGGTGGGCCAGGGAGAAAAGAGTCACCTCGATGTCACCGATGATGAAATAGTCGTCCTTGTATTTTTTTACCAAGGCTTCCGCGTCACGGTAACGGCCCGGAGCGTCGGGGTCGGGAAACTGGTAGTTTTTGATATCGGCTGCAGTCTGGGCATTGGCAAGCGGGTATTCCACCACTTCGACGTAGAGCGACCCCTGCTGCATACGCATCTTGTATTCGTTGAGCCAGGTTCCGTCTTCGCGTTTCTCGATTTTGAAATCGTCCGAAACCGATGCGCCGACAATTACGGTATCGCTGCCCATCGCCGTGCGGATTTCGTTACCGCTGATTCGGTAGGTAACGTCTTCATAAAGGTTGTCCGTAACATGAACCGGGATGTTCAGCTTTTTGCCGAAATAGTCTAGGTGCTGGCGGCACAGGTCGAACTCCACGGGTACACGGTCGGGTAGCCCTTCGATGCGGCGGAACGCTTTTAAAACTCTTTCTCTGCTAGTCATCATTAGTATGTTTTCAGGTTTGATTTGATCGTTCCTTGCAGCAGGTACAGGCCATACCTGCTTTGTGGTTAACAAAGATAAAAATTTTTATTTGTACCGCAATCGGGACGTATGCTTTTTGGTATCTTTGGGACACTATTGTCCCCGAACGTTATGGATAAAATTATTGAATACACGCCCGAAGGGGTATGTTCGCGCCGGATCGAAGTGCATGTTGACGGCAGCAGGATCCGGAAGGTCTCTTTTGCCGGAGGATGTCACGGCAATACCCAGGGAATTGCCGCCTTACTGGAAGGAATGGAAATAGAAGAGGCGATCAGGCGTTTGGAAGGGATTGACTGCAAAGGGAAAGGAACCTCGTGTCCGGACCAATTGGCCCGGGCGTTGCGTCAACTGAGCGAGTAATGTTTGTTGTGCGGAACGTGCGTCCGGTTTCGCCGCTGCTTGCGTGAAAAGCTTTTGTCGCTGCATCCGGGGCACTCCGCCTCTTCGGTACACACCTGGCAAGCCGTGTAAAGCGGGCAGCCGGAACATTTGCCGTCCGGAGTAGCTTTAAATCGCCTGTAGATCATGATGGCAGCCCAGATGACGCAGACTCCGACGATAATATATACGATAAGATCCTGCATGGCTATTTGATTTCCGGGTCAGAACAAACCTCCGACCTGATACACGATAAACGACATAAGCCATGCCAAACCCGTCGTGTAGAAAAGCGTAAAGGCGGCCCATGACCGTCCGGCCTCTTTGCGGATAGCCGTAATAGCTGCAATACAAGGGAAATAGAGCAGGATAAAGATCATCATCGAGTAGGCTACCAACGGGGTGTAGACCTTTTCCCCGGCACGGTCTCCCTGCGTGTATACCTGTTCCTGTAATTTTTCAGTCAATGTTATCTCATTATCGCCGGTATCGGTCAGTACGGCCATCGTGCTGACGACGATCTCCTTGGCGGCTAGTCCGCTGACCAGGCTGACGCCGATCTGCCAATCGAAACCCAACGGTCGTATTGCCGGTTCGATCGCTTTCCCGATCCGGCCGATATAAGATTGCTCCTGTTGTTGGGCCGGCGTGAGCGAACCGTCTCCGGTCGGGTAATGGCTCAGTGCCCATACAATCACCGAAGCGACCAGAATAATTGTTCCCATCTTGCGCAGGTATTGCACGCCCTTACTCCACATGTGGCGCACGACGCTGCGGGTCGTCGGAATCCGGTACGGCGGCAATTCCATGACGAAGGGTGCCTCGTCCCTGCGGAAAAAGACCCGCTTGAACAGGATGGAAGAGAGGATCGCGATCAGGATGCCGAACAGGTAGACCGACAACAGTACCAACCCTTGATTTTTAGGAAAAAATGCAGAAATCAGCAGGACGTATACCGGCAGCCGTGCGCTACAGGACATGAACGGGATAATCAGCATCGTCAGGATGCGGTCCTTGCGGCTTTCGAGCGTGCGGGTGGCCATGATTGCCGGGACGTTGCATCCGAAGCCCATCAGCAGCGGAATGAACGACTTGCCGTGCAGTCCGATCTTATGCATCAGCTTATCCATGATGAAGGCCGCGCGTGCCATATAGCCCGTATCTTCCATCAGCGAAATGAAGAAGAACAGGATCAGGATGTTGGGCAGAAAAACGATCACCCCCCCTACTCCACTGATGATGCCGTCGACGATCAGGTTGCGCAGCGATCCTTCGGCCATTAAATTCGTAACCGTATCACTCAGCCAGCTCACGCCGCTCTCGATCCATCCGGCGGGGATGGCCCCGAGCGTGAAGGTGGCCTGGAACATTACCCACATCAATAGCAGGAAAACCGGCAGTCCCCAGATCTTATCCGTCATGATGCGGTCGATCCGTCCCGTCCGCGCATGTTTATCGTGTGTCTCGCCCTGGTAGGTTTCTTCTAACGCTCCGACGATGAAGCCGTACTTGGCGTCGGCGATCGCCGACTCGGGATTCTCGCCGAACCGTTTTTCGAGCTTCTGTTTCAGCAGCGCTTGCGTTTTGGCGATGTCGTTGAAGTTCGCACATTTTTCAAGTAATTTGAACGAACTTTGGTCGCCTTCGAGCAGTTTGATCGCGAGATAACGAGATGAATAGAGGGCAACGATGTCGCTGTTTTCCCAGATTTTATTTTGGAGGATGCCGATCGCTTCTTCGAGGTCCGTGCCGTAATTGATATGGATATGCCGTACGGTCGGCTCTTTGTCCTCGAATACTTTGGCTACGGTATCGAACAGCCGGCGGATGCCGGTTCCCTGCGAAGCGACCGTCGGAACGATCGGAATGCCCAGCATGCGGCCCAGGTGTTCGTAATCGAGCCGTGCGCCGGTTTGTTCCATCTCATCGTACATGTTCAGGGCGATGACCACCTTGATGTCCATGTCGATAAGCTGCGTGGTGAGGAACAGGTTGCGTTCCAGGTTGGTCGCATCGACGACGTTGATCACCACGTCCGGCATTTCGCGCAGGATGTGGGTGCGAACATACAACTCTTCGGGCGTATATTCGGTGATGGAATAGGTGCCGGGCAGGTCGACCAGGTTGAATGTGTAGTGTCCTTGGTGGAAGCGGGCCGTTTTGGCATCGACCGTAACCCCGCTGTAGTTCCCTACCCGTTCATGCGATCCGGAAGCGAGGTTGAACAGCGAGGTTTTGCCGCTGTTGGGGTTGCCGACCAGGGCTACGTTGATTACCTGGTTGCCGCTGCGGATTGCGCCCGGCCATTCGTGAGAGGTATGTGCTGCTCTCTTTGCATCGTGGCTGTGGTGGTGCGGCGGTTTGCGGCCGAACAGGTGCCGCCATACTTTGGAGTGACGTTTGCGATTATGCTGATGATGCGAACGGTGGTGCTTGAAGTCGTCCAGGCTATCCGTTTCGAGTTTCAGTTTCGGTAATTCGGAGATCGGCATCACTTCAATCAGTTCCGCTTCGCTGTGGCGCAGCGCAATGCGGTAACCCATGATCTCGTATTCGACCGGATCCTGCAACGGGGCATTCTTGATTACTTTGACGATTTTACCCCGGATGAAGCCCATTTCGGTAATCCGGTTACGGAACGAGCCGTGGCCGAACACTTTGGTGATCAGCCCTACTTCCGAAGTTTTCAACGCTGAGAGGCGCAGATGCCGGACCGGAACACTTTCTTCTGATGTGGGATGGTTTTGCATATACAACGAAACAACGTACAAAGATATAAATATCCTGTTAGGTTTCGGATCATTGTTCCGGCGAAAATGGAATGCATTGCCTCTATTTTAAAATAATTCGGAGAGGAGAGGATGCGGAATAGAGCCAAAATCACTTTATTACATTAATTTTGCTGCGAAATAAATCGGTTATGATGGGTTTGTGGAAATATTACTGGATGTTGTTGCTGGCGGTTCCGATAGCGGGCTATTCGCAGGCGGTACGTCCGGTTTCCTCGGGGATCGTCCGGGGCGAGGTGAAGGATAAGAACAGCGGACTGCCCCTGACGGGAGCGTTGGTGCTGGTTGTGAACGATACGTTGCGGCAGCAGACCGACACGGACGGTCGTTATGAAATCCAAGGGGTTCCGACGGGATACAATACGCTGTACGTGGATGCCGAAGGCTATTCCGGAGTCCTGACAGAGTCGTTCCTGGTGACGACTTCCGCGCCGACATTGGTGAATGTGGAGCTGGAAAAGCGGATGGTGACCGTCGGCGAGGTGGTCGTCAGTGCGTCGCCGTTCCGGCCCACGACCGAGTCGCCCGTTTCCATGCGCCGCATCGGGACCGAGGAGATCGACCTGACTCCCGGTGCGAACCGCGATATCTCCAAAGTGGTGCAATCTGCCCCGGGCGTGCTGTCGGTGCCGACGGCCAACCGTAACGATGTTCTGGTACGTGGCGGTGGTGCTAACGAAAACCGTTATTACCTCGACGGGATCGAGATACCGGTCTTGAACCACTTTGCCGTGCAGGGCGGTTCGGGCGGCAATGCATCGCTGGTCAATCCAGAGTTGCTCAAATCCGTCAACTTTTATACGGGGGCTTTCCCGGCCCAGTTTTCGAACGGGCTCAGTTCGGTGATGGATATGCAGATGCGGTCGGGTAATCCCGACCGGTTTCACGGCAAACTGATCCTGGGTGCTTCGGATGTGGGACTGAATGTCGATACTCCCATATCGTCCAATGGTAAAACCACCCTGACCGGGTCGTTTCGGCGCAGCTATCTTCAAATGCTTTTCAAAGTGTTGAAACTGCCGTTTCTGCCGACTTACAACGATTATCAGTTTAAAGTAAATTCGAAGCTGTCCGACCGGGATGAGTTGTATGTCATCGGATTGGGATCATTTGACAAAAACCGGTTGAACCTGTCGATGAAGGATCCCGAGGAGGACCGGAAATATATCCTGGGGTATCTGCCCGAAAATAACCAGATCAGTTATGTTTTCGGAGCGGGTTATCTGCATTCGTTTACGGGGGGGCGTCTGCAAGTTACGGCCAGCCGCGATTACCTCAAAAATCAACTTTGCAAGTATGAGAATAATGACGAAGCTTTGCCTAAAACGCTCGATATCGACAGCCGGGAAGGGAATTACCGGGCCCGGGCGGCTGTGAGTCTGTGGGATTTGAACGGTTTCCGACTGCAAGCCGGGGTTGGAGGCGGTACAGGATCGTACCGGAATGAAACCTTTCGGCAGGTGTATACGGCAGAAGGTTCGCAGGAGGATCGTTCGTCAAGCCGTTTCACGGTCGGGCGGTATGAATTTTTTGCTACGCTAAGTCGTGATTTTTTCCGGGAACGGTTATCCGTCCTGGCGGGCCTGCGTGCGGACGGAATGACCTATTCCGATCTGACTTCGAACCCTTTCAGACAGCTCTCCCCGCGTGTGAGCCTCTCTTATAAACTTTCCCGCAAATGGAGGCTGAGCGCTTCGGTGGCCCGTTATCATCAGGAACCGTCGTACACGACGATGGGATACAACGGCAATTTGATTCCCGGTTATAATCAGAAGGAAGGATTGCGTTACATGGCGGTAAACCAGTATATCGCCGGGGTCAACTTCTCGCCTACCCCACAGTCCGATTTCAAGTTGGAGGGCTTTTACAAGCAGTATTCCCGGCTGCCGGTGTCACTGCTCGATTCACTGCCTGTCTCTACCGGCGATTTTGCCGACTATATCGTCGGGGATGTCCCGGCCAAATCGGTCGGCAAGGGACGCGCTTACGGCGGGGAATTTTCCTATCGCAACCTGAATCTGTATAATACGGTAGTGAATCTGGCTTATACGTTCTTTGTTTCACAGGTCAATAAGATGGACGGGGAGTTGCGTCCGACTTCGCATTATCTTTCGTCGAGCTGGAATGTGGGACATATTTTCAATGTGTCGGCGATCCATAAATTCGGTGCCAACTGGACGGTCGGCGCCAAGTGGTATCTTTCCGGCGGCGTGCCTTATACCCCTTACGACGAAACCCTTTCGTCGCTTACGTCGGCCTGGGATGCCCGCCGGCGTCCCTATCCCGACAATACGCGCTACAACGGCATGAAGATGCCCGTTTATCACCAGCTCGATCTTCGGGTTGATAAAGTGTGGTATTTCAATAAATGGCGGCTCGGTTTCTATCTCGATATCCAGAATTTGTACAATTACAAAGCGGCCGGACAGGAGATTCTGATGCCTGAAATCGGCGCCGACGGCCAGTATATGCCCGATCCCAATAAGCCGGGGCACTATAAAATGCAGCACATTGCGCACGATATTGGCGGAACGATCTTGCCGACGCTCGGCATTACCATAGAGATGTAGGCCCGATATGCATTCCGATTCCGGGAGTGTTTGCGGCGAGATCGTCTGTGCGAGTTTTTGAGTACAGCCATTGCAGGAGTTTCAGTATGGGCTGCGGGGATAAGTTCACTTGATTTTAGCCCCGTCTGCCGATGGCCGGTTTACGGTTGCACACGGACGGGAATAAATAAAAAATGAGAGGTACTGGGGCCTCTCATTAGTGTGTAATAATGTGGTGTCTTATTAATAAATCTTGTTCACATACACCCGCCCGACATAAATAGTGCCTGAGTTGATGTATACGTCGATATATCCCCAGCAGTTATCGGGATTGTCGGCCATATTGGTCAATGTGATGGCCGATCCGGTTCCGGATGGCTGCACGTCGAAATTGAATGGTTGGGCATCGAGCGACCAATCGGTGTCGCGGCTTACTTCCCATCCGTTCTTTAAAATGTAAACCGTTTCGGAAGCACCGTATTCCGGCAAAATAACCAGATTTGAACTCATTTTGTACACGTCAGCCTTGGCTTGCTGTGCTTCTGTCGTTGATGCATTTGCAGGCGTTACGCAATAAGCTGCCACAGCCGCGCCGGTGAGGGCCACTAAAAGAAATAATTTCTTCATGATAAAATTAGGTTTAAGTAATGAAATAGGTTTGGAATAAATGGTATTACAATATAATAACAATAATTTATTGTATAAATAGTGAAAACGGCGTGAAGATGATAGGAAAAGGCTGAATTTGTATGCTCTTTTTGCTTTATCCGCGCAAACAGGCAGAGCAGCCGGAGTGTGGATGGAAACCGAGGGCTGGCTGCGGATTTTGATAATACCCGTTTTGATAGTACCCGATCCGAGACTGTCGCAAAATTGAGGAGTACGGGAATTTGTCGGACGACAAGCGGTATGTTAACTCCGTTGGCACTTCCGGACGGATGCGTTTGTCGAATCTTCCGGTAAAATTCCCAGAGTATAGAATATAAAAAAGCTCCATCAAGGGATGGAGCTTTTTTGTCGGTTTGGCGGTATGGACGGGACTCGAACCCGCGACCTCCTGCGTGACAGGTATAAAATTGTAATTGATAATATATTTATAAACAGTAATTTATAAATAAGTATAAAAATGTTTGCACCTATATTTGCACTAGTTATTATAAATTTGGGGTGTTTCGGTATTTGGCCCTGATATATTCTTCTCGGCGTATTCTCTCTTCTTCCTCTTCTTCTTTCCGTTCATCGGTTTTCCCCAGAATAAGCAGAATAATAATAGATACTAACGGGGAAAGTATTAATCCCAAAGCGATATATCCAGCCTCCGACCGACCACGAGTAGAAGCCATTTTACCTATTAACACTAAAAGAACAATCCAGATACAAATGATAAGTAGAATTTCCATAAATGTGTAGTTTGTGTAGTAAGAAATATTTTTACAACTCTATGATTTAGTGGTCACTTCTTTTTTAGATTCTTATTAATCTTATATAGTAAAACACAGATCACTATTCCGATAACAAGGATAAGAATAGGCCATGCCAAGATACCTGTTGCAAATCCCATCAACGGGGCATCTTCGGAAAAAGAGCGCTGAACCAAGAAGTAGATAGGTGCCGATGTTATGTGATCGTATTCTTCTAAGAATGCGTCGGTATTATCTATGGGAAAAGAAAATTGAGCACCCGATACAGGAAGCGTATCCGCTTTTTCAATAGCTTCTGGTGTCAGGTAGATTAAGACTGTTTCTCGGTTTATTACCTCCACCTTCTTTACACTCCCATTAGAAATAAGGGATTTAACTTTTCCCCATGATGTTTCAATAGGTTGAGGTTTTTTCTCACATAATGACCATCCACCAATAACAGCTATAATCAGAATCCAAATTACCCATATTTTGTTTTTCATCAGATAAACGAATATTTATTGAATATCAATGAAACACATTTCTTTGATTTTGTGATTAACATCATCAATTGAATTAAAACACTCTATATAATTGTCTGCTTTCATATCAACAAATTCTCGCAGAGTATCAAGGTCTACGAGTGCTTTTTGGGTAACATTATGCTTTGCTTTGTCTAAAATCAATTTTTCATATTTAATTTTATAGTTGATAAAGCATAGGCGAGTCATTCGGCATATCATATTATTGAAGTGACTTCCAAAACGCTTTATCTCCTCTTCAATATCATGTGAAAATAAGTAATAAAACGCATTGTTCCTTTCAGTGGATTGTGCGAACCACTCATACAATGAGTCTGCAATTCGCTTCTGTTCACACAAAATGTCTATATTATTAGTTTTCTCTATAGTTGAATAGCATTTCTTTATAGCTTGGACGTTATTGGTAAAAGAGTCATTGTCGTACACATAGCTAGATGCGGTGAGTGTACTATCTCTTTCGCAGCGTGCCTCTAAATATTTTAACGCGGCTTGACGTAAAGAAGATGTTTGGTCTAAAATATTTTTAGTTTGGCTTGATATGCAATAACATTTCCTTTCCGTACAGATTCTTTTTTGTAAGGACGAAACTTGGTTTTTATATCTTTTTAATTCAGATTCCAATCTGTGCGACCGAATAAGGACGACAACAACACCCGAGGCAAGAAGAACTGCTACGAGTGACAAATATCCAATAGGCATAATAACAAGATTATGAGTCAGATTAATGTGTGAGCAGCTTAAATGTTACAATAACGCTTTTTTCGGGCACATGCCAATCTTCTAATTTAACAACTTTCTCTTCCATAACCACCTCTAATCCTTCTGTAAACCAGTATACAGATCGAGGGTCTGCTGTGGTTATTTTGGGGTCTCCGTATAAGGATTTCAACCATTGTTTGACGGCAGGATAACAATCCCAATTGAGTTCAAGGTTTTGGATGGTTAAGTGGATTTGTGAAATTTTATTATCTGTATATAAGGGTTTTGCAACAGCGTAGTAATAATCATTATCCCATGTTTGACTTTTAAAACAATAGGCGGTTAATCCAGAAGCAGACATTTGTTTTACATGTCCTTGTCTTTTTAATCGATTCCATTGATTTTTAAATTCATTGGCCGTCATGCCGAATTTAATACCCCAAATAACAGGGCCTTCATGGGTTCCGCTATATTGCTTCTCTAATTCTTGAACTTGTTTTAAGTGATTCCATTTACTATCAAATGAAGACGTGTTTTCGGTTGTAAATGACGCAGGCTTGCTATCAGTGCATGAATTACACGAATTGAACCACCATAAAAAAATCAAGATAACAATCCCGATAGTCCACAAGATGCCACGTCCTGAGATATTGGACTCATTATTATCATTATTCATGATTTTTATTTTTTAGGTTTAACATTCAATCCTCTTACAATTCTAACATAAACTCGGAATCTCAGGTATTAGCTAATCTTCGTTTATTCTATCGGCTATTTTATCCATTATTCCACGTTTGCCTTCCTCTTGCTTGTTGATGATTGCATAGTGGTTCATCGCGATTGTTTTTTGAATTAATGCATTCTCGGCAATGACAGCAAGAGATTTTAAGACAAAGGATAGTATAAAACAAGATATAATTCCAGCGCTACACAAAACAATATCCCATACGGGAACAGGATGTGTTTTCATTGTAATGGGATCATATCCGGTCTCTGATGATATTAATATAAAAGAGGCGATCAAAGCAATAAAACCAAGAAGCGCCAAAATGGTTGACATGGATCGAAGGGTTTTTATTCCACTATCTGAATAATCAATTTTCAAAATAGGCTTGCTTGTTTCCATAATTCTGATTTTTAGGGTTTCCTTATTGTTTGCGCGACAATTAATATTTCGGAATTATAAAGATTACTTCTCCGAATTGAAGCCGCTTGCAGCGGCAGAAATGACATTGTCTCCCTGCTGGACATCCACCCCGTTTTTTGCAATTTGTTGTTCTAGGCGCACAAGGGTATCTTTAATTTCTTTGATTACTTCCGTGGTGTGTTGAGCAAGAATTTTATTGGATTCAGCCATCAATTTATTCGCCTCGGTAACCTCTTTAAATGAGTTCGCTTTTACCTCCTCGATTTGCATCCATTTATTAAAATCAAATTCCAACTGTTTAGGTTTTGATTCTGACTTGGGTATAGGGTCGGTGGTGAGCATTTGTCCATTACCGGTGAGGAGCCATTGAATATTTAAATCAGGATTATTTCGGGCTATGTTGTCTAATTTGTCCTGTGATGGTCTATGTTGTACCCTGTTGAAATAGCCGTTAGAGAGTCCGGATTCTTTCTCGAATTTTGAAATAGGTATGTTTTGACTTTGGCAATATTCTTTTACTCTGTCTTTAAGTGTCATTTTATCAAGTTGTTATGTTTTCGTAAAATCGAATAAGAAAATCCTATAGACAAAATTTGTCTAAATGTGTTGCAATTGTCTAAAAGTTGTCTATCTTTGCATTGTAACAATAGACGAACGAACCAAAGATAATTAAAATAATATGAAAAAAAGAAAGAGCAGACGACAAGAGCTTATGACGCTTAAAGTTGGGCGATCAGTCTATTACGAGATCGCAAAAGCCGATTCGGTGCGATCTACTCTCTATCGGTTATCACAGATAACGGGAAATGTCTACAAGACTAAGAGTATGCCGCCGAGATATAGAGTAACCCGAATATCATAAAGCCATGCCACGAGGAATAAAGCAAATACCCACCGCCCCACCCCGCCCGGGAAAGGTATTCTATTCTCGAAAAGAAGCTGCGGAGTATTTGGGGGTAAGTGTGACCACTTTGGATAGGTATGCGAAATCAGGGGCTATTTCATTTAAGGTGCGCCGCAGATGTCATCCTGTCTATCATATCGCGGACTTGGATCGGTTCAATCAACCGCAGGAGATTTACGAGGTGGCACGTAGGGAAAGATGTTAACCGAAACAGAGAAAACCTAAAACGAAGAAATCATGAACGACGAATTTATCATCACGCCCGGCCCCGCTCCGGATTCAGCTTTGAATCCACTGAGGGCAAACCTTTCCCGGCTGGCTCTTTCCGACGAAGTCAGCGATGAGGATAGAGAGGCGATCAAAGAGTACCTCGACAAATTGTAAGATTCCGCCCCTTTAGTCTAACGGGAGAGAGACGGCGAACACGCATAACCGGTTATTGCTTGACTGAAGATGTTTTTGTGCGCGTGTGAGCAGGTAGCGGTTCGAGTCCGCTAAGGGGTGCAAAAAGGGTGGTAGTACAAGTAGTACGGCAGCAGATGTAGGGCAGGATAAATCCGTAAGTCCGAGCAGTTAGACAGCAGTTGTGGGTATCGAATCCCACCCACCCTCCAATAATGAAAAGAAATGAACAGCGATTGTGAAAATAAAGTCCGGAGGCGGGAAGCTATCGAACCATTACAGAGTTGTCGCGTTACCTGCGTGAGCCCCAAGAACCCCTGCAATGTTCACGAACAGACTCTTGTTTCCCATAGCGAATCCTCGTATAAGAGCGCACATGGGTTGGCTTATCTCCTCCACAGTAGAGGCGATTGCCTAAGTCACCGTTTTTCATTATGCGTAAGAAATTTAAAAAAGGGTGAAGAAAAAGGGACTTGTCAACGCATCTAACCTCCGGACAGTAAACAAGAAAGCCTCTTTCGAGGCTTCCTTAAAATGATGAGGCGTTATACCCTTTCATTTCTTACGCGCTTCAAAAGTAAAAAACGAATTTGTGAAAACAAAATATTATCAAGAATAAATGAGCGGTTGTGAAAATATTTTGCGTGCAGATTTGGTAAAGTCAGAAACTTTGCCCATATTTGTAATGCGAACCGGTTGTAGACTTACTGAATACAGCCAAGACATATTTTCTACTGCTGATAAGGCAGCCCTCTTGAGACGATTCTACTTCGGTAGTCTCGACCGGTTCGCAAAACTTCAAGAGAGGGTTGCCCTCTTTTGTATATCCATATTCCAAATTTTTTCTCGTATGCGAACCGGTGAAAATTTGGCAGCAGGTGCACCAGGTGTACCCGATGCTACGGCTAACGCCCGTAAACGCGTTGAATCTATCCTCAAACTATCGAATGAGGAAATAGCCAACACCCTTTCCAATCTTACTCACGAGCAGTATGAATCTATTGCTCCATTCTTCCGTGTCGTTTTCTGTCTGATTGAGTGCTGGCAGGGTGATAAATCGTCTAACCCTGAAAAATCCAAAGCCTTATGAAAGCGATTCGGTTTTTTCTGGCAGTAGTTGCCGGGTTGATGATCGTCAACGACAATCCCGCAGCGCAGGATTTCCGGATCAACTTCTGGGGGCTGGTGTTGGCAGCGGTTCTGATCGCAACGACCAAGCGGGGTGAAGCGGGTATCAAGAAATACTTAAAGACTGAGTAGCTATGGCATCGACGAATTTACCCCCATTTAAATACAAGGATGAAACACTGGCCGCTATTGGTCGTCAGATAGGCAATCTTCTCGGTTGGATGGAACAGGGAGATGTGATGGAAAAGGAACTGGAGCCCGTATCGCAGGATGGCGTGGATGTAATTGTGTCGGTCGACTTGTCGCGTATGCGAGAGGATTATTTCGACGATCCGGAGCTTTTCGATTTAAGCGTTTACCGGGCACAGGTTCAGTATATCGACCATTTGGAAGAAGTAATACCGCCTGAATCGAACGATGTAAGGGCATGGGTTAGTTAACGGTTCCTGCTACCGTAAAGCAGGTTAGGTTAGTAATGTTGGTTTAGGTTAGCAGCCATTTTTACGATCCGGACGGCAATCCGGGTCACCCCTCCGCCCTACGGGAGTATCGCGGAGTTTTTAAAGGACAAATCAAAACACTCAATACCATGAGAACAGAGAATCACAAGCACAAAATTCTGGAGTATATGCGCCAACATGGTAGCATTACCCCGATGGAGGCTCTCAGGGAATTTGGTTGTTACCGGTTAGGCGCACGGATTTATGATCTTAGGCGATCAGGAGTGAGGATTAAAACCGAATTGGTGGAGGGCATGACCCGACCGGGATTCTTCCGGAGATTGAAAGGAGAAAAACCCGAACCGATTCAATACGCGAAATACACCTTGCAAGCATAATGACCGCCCGGAAAGACGGGCAATTGGACAGGTGGCGGAATTGGTAGACGCTAATATATGTGGTAAGTATACCGAACAAGGCGAGCAGCATTAATGAGTGTGTAAAAGACGCTTACCGTAAGCACTCATTGCAGGTTCGAATCCTGCCCTGTCCGCAAGGTCAGATGAGAAGAGTAGACCATTATTGAACGCGAGACGCACCATCGATACGTTGGTTGACCGCCGGGAAAGACCGGCAGGATGGCGGCCTAATTGGCCAACAGGGAAACCGAAATTCTAATTCATATCAAGGGAAGTCCGTTCGAATCGGAGCCATCCGCAAAGGAGACCCTAATCTCCCTCAAACCTCAAAAATCATAGTTATGGAATCAGAAAACAAACTTACCGTGATCGAGGACAACAGTATGTTGGTCTTCGGGTCGCAAAACAACTTCGAGAACGCCCAAAGGATGGCAAAAGCCCTTTGCAGTTCAACAATCGTCCCGGTGATGTACCAGGGAGAAAAGAACCTTCCCAACTGCATTGTCGCCCTTGAGATGGCTAACCGTATCAAGATGTCCCCCCTGATGGTTATGCAGAACCTTTATATCGTACATGGCAATCCGGGTTGGTCGTCCAAATTCCTGATTGCGGCACTAAACGTCAGCGGTCGTTTTTCTCCGATCCGCTACGAGTGGCGCGGAACCGAAGGACAGGACGATTGGGGATGCCGGGCGTGGGCTTATGACAAATCGGGCGAAAAGCTAGAAGGCGCTTGGGTGGACATCAATATGGCCAAGAAAGAGGGTTGGTATTCCAAAAACGGTTCGAAATGGCAGACGATTCCCCAACTGATGCTTCAATATCGCGCCGGGGCATTCTTCGCCCGAACTTACGCTCCTGAGATCGGAATGGGCATGCAGACCGCTGAAGAACTATACGACGCACGGCCTATCCCGGTAGAAGCAAGGGTTATTCCCAATGAGATCGATCCTGAAACGATTTCCACCGAGCAAGAGGCCAAAGACGCGCTTTTAAGGGGTCAGATCGACAAAGCCAAGTACGACGAATTACTCAGCAAGGCCCTGGGAAGAAAAGACGAACCGGAGGAAAAGAGCTTTGCCGAGCAGCAGATCGCAAACAACGCTTTCGGTTTGAAAGATATAGCCAAAGAGCATGGAACAGCTACAGAGAACTCCTGAATGGTATTCGGGCAGATTGGAAATGTTTACGAGCTCGGAGCTGGACGATCTCCTCTCCGAGCCCAAAAGTAAAGCCAACAAGGAAGCCGGCAAACTTTCCGAATCGAGTAAGGATTACGTTTACGACAAAGTATCCGAGCAGATCACCAACGGAACAATCCTCGATTACAAGGAACTCAACAACAAAGAGGTCAAATGGGGGCAGCAGTATGAAGACGAGGCCCGAATGCAGTATGAAGCCAGAACGGGTAATAAAGTCGATTTGTGCGGCTTCATACGCTATAACGAATATTTCGGCGGTTCCCCGGATGGATTGGTAGGTGAAGATGGAATCATTGAGATCAAGTGTCCTTACAGCGGGAAAAATTATGTAGAGTACCTCCTATTGGAAACGCAGGAGGATTTGAAGAAACTGAACCGGAAGTATTACACCCAGATTCAGGGGAACCTGATTGTGACAAGTCGAAAATGGTGTGATTTCATAGCATACGATCCCCGGGTTCAGAATCCGGATTTGGCTCTTAAAATCCTTCGGGTAGAACGGGATGAGCCTTTCATTGATTTTTGCCTGGAACAGCTTAAAAAGGCCAATAAGTACAAAGAAGAGATCAAAAGTAAACTTTTAAAAATGATCGCATGATGGATGATATTCTGGTGGAGTATAATGGGGAGTTACTGCCCGAAACAATGGCTGGCAGGCTCGAACCGCTTTGCAGGGAAGCCCACGATATACAGCAGTATCTCAACGCCCCTTATTCCGGTGAAATCAATGTCTTGCTCGACCGGCTATCCACTCTCAACGTCTACATGGCCCGATCCGGTGAGATGCTTGCCGAGGCTGTTTTCCTGCAGGAGGAAGCCGTCAATAGGGCTTTCGAGGAAAACAAAGAGCGAATCGATTGCATGGCGGCCACGGTAGCCAACAAATACCTGACGAGTTGCTGTCGGCATGAAAACAGGTTAGTCAAGTGGTTGGACAGGATCAACGCCACCTGCAAACATCAATCTGATAATCTCAGGACGCAGATAAGTTTCGTAAAGGAGCAGGTTAGATTGGATGGGAGGGGTTACTAATGAATTACAAGGCCAAATTAGACCGAATTTTCAGCGAATATGTCCGACTGAGGGATTCCGACAGCAACGGTTACGGACGCTGTATTTCGTGCGGAAAAGTGGTTTTTTGGAAGGATGCGGATGCAGGTCATTATGTCAACCGGAAACACATGAGTTTACGCTACGATGAATCTAACGTGAATCTACAATGTAGGAGTTGTAACAGGTTCGACGAAGGCAATATGATCGGATATAATCACGGTCTTATCGAGAAGTACGGGGATAAGGTTATTCCCTATTTGGACATCAAAAGACACAACATCAGTAAAATCGGGCCGACCGAATATGCGGTGCTGATCAAGCACTATCAGCAGGAGGTTAAAAGGCTTAAAGAGCAAAAAGGATTGTAATGGAAGGCTGGATAAAACTTCACCGTCAGATCATAGAGCATCCGGATTATTTCAGTGAGCCGTTTACCCGGGTTATGGCATGGATCGACCTGCTTATGCTCGCCAACCACAAAGGGATGAACATGTATGTGCGTGGGAACAAAGTCGAGATAAAACGAGGCGACACGGCCATTGCCCAGGAAACATTGGCAACCCGGTGGAAGTGGTCGAGAAGTAAGGTAAGACGGTATTTAAATGAGCTCGAAAAAGACCGCCAGATAGTACAACAGAAATCCAATGTAATAAGCACTATTTCAGTAGTTAATTACGACGCATACCAATCAGACGATACAACAGAAAGTACAGCAGAAAGCCTGCAGACGACCCGCAGACGTACAGCAGAAAGCCTGCAGACGAACACAAACAAGAATGTAAAGAATGTAAAGAATGATAAGAAAGCACACACACAGTTTTTTTCTGGTAAAGACAAAACGCGCGCGCGTGAAGTTTCGCAGAAAGCCCAGGATATGCTGCGGTGGATCGAGACCCATACACCCTCGGTTCAGTTGATGGAGTTTCCGATCACCTTGCGCCAGGCTCAGGCGATTGTCGAGCGCATGGACGACGAGGATGTAATCCGCATTCTGACCGACATGTGCAACAAGGGAGCCACCAAGCGCTGCCGCAGCGCGATCAACACTTTCAACTCTTACGCCAGCCGGGATTTTATTCTCAAAGAGAAGCGCGAAAAAGCGCGTAACCACGAAGCCATACAACGGGGTTTTGTAAATAAACAGCCATGAAAGATAACTACACCTGTTCCGAAGTTGCCGACACAAGATGTCACGACAAGGAAAGATTTACCCTCCTGATGAGTTTGGATGAACTGTTAAACTACTTCAAAAGCAAAGAGAAATGACCGTCCTTGAAGCTATCGAGCAACTGACCGCCGAACGAAAAGAGAAAAGAATCGAGCCGCTGAACATTGTTTTTCGGAGTATCTACGACAAACTTTCGATCAGTTGGTTTGAGATGGTCGAAGAGCTCGAAAGGCTGAAAGAAGCAGGATTAATCCACATCGGGGATACGCCGAAAGACAGATACGCAAAACTTAAAACCTACCGCAATGAAAGTCGAAATCAACCAAACGATCGATCCGGAAATGGTAACCCTTTACAGCCATCGCACCGGTGAATTTATCGACGAAATCCCCGCTGAGAAGGTCAAAGACCTGCAGCACCTTTCGGGGGGGTATTTCAGGTGACACGCAAGCAGATCAACAAGATTAAACGGGAAGCAAAACAGCAAGACAATGACATACCGCGAGTTTGAAGAGAAAAGATGGGAAAAGGCGACCTGATCGTATTCAGGAAATATCGCCGGAAAGTGATCGGAGTCGATTTCGAAAGCAGTTGGATTCAAACGAGAACCCGGTACTCCAGACGTAAAATTTGGGTGTATTACGGAGATTGTGAAACCGTCCCGTCCGGGGCACAGAATGAAGAGAGATGACAACCGACAAGAAAATACTTGATGCCTGCTGTGGTGGTAGAATGATGTGGTTTGACAAAGCAGATCCGGATGCGATTTACATGGATATTCGGGAAGAAGAATTTATCGCATGTGACGGTAGGCGTGTTCGAGTGCATCCGGATCTGATAGCTGATTTTCGGAATATGCCTTTTGAGGATGAATCCTTCAAACTTGTAGTATTCGATCCGCCGCATTTTAACCGGTTGGGTGCAAACAGTTATACCGCACAAAAGTATGGCCGATTATTCCCGTCATGGGAAACGGATCTAAAACGAGGCTTTGATGAATGTATGCGGGTTCTTGAGCCGTTCGGGATCTTAATCTTCAAATGGAATGAAGTTCAAATCCCGGTTAGCAAACTGTTGGAAATTTTCGGACAGCGACCCTTGTTCGGTCATAAGTCCGGTAAAGCCTCAAAAACCCATTGGATGTGTTTTATGAAAAGATAATGAGATGAAAAGCAAACGAGCAGAAGAATTTATCAATAACAGCTCTGAGCTGATTGACGGCCTAGAGTGGATGATTGACACATCAACAGCCCGTCGAGCCGTCGAGCTTGCCGAGCAGGACGCAGAAGAGGAGATCGAAGCGCTGAAGGCAAGAGCGGTGGAGGCATTCAAAGAATACATGGAACAAGCACATGGAGGTTACCTAACCTCCGATCTGGACAATTTTATTCAAAAAATCAACGAGAAATAATGGCGACATGTAGAAAACATAGCCATTGCCGGAAAGTCCCGGGGAATGGCAGTGTGCTGGAAATAGTCCGTTGCCCGTGGTGTGGCTGGGAGGTGAGCACATCCAATATCGGGAAATGGTGCGCCAAGTGTTATTGCAAATTTGAAGTAATGAATGACGGATTTGTTCATTTCTCCAAAGACTTTCCCAAAACCACAGCCGAAATGTGGGCGATGGCTTTCGCCAAAGGGGGAGGATTGGGATTTGGCAGTGTAAAACCTGAAAAACTCAACGATCTATGACCTTCACTACCCCCTGCTTTGTTCGGGTTGAGAATCCGGAGAAGCGAAAAGAGTTGATCGAGTGGCTGGAAGGGATTGGATACAGGCTCGAATATCTCCGTAACGATGGCGTTATTGTGCTGACTAGTGAAAATCGAGTATATGTATACGGGGAGGCAGTCCATGAAATAATTAAGAGCGATTACGATGCTATCGACTGCGGCGACAACATCGAGCTGTTCAAAGCCCTGGCAGCGATGAATGAATGGAACGACCGGGAACAATGGTTTGTGGAAGAAGGAAGAATGTTCAAGTGCACGTCAGACAAGATCAACGGCTATTCCTATCACTGGCCGACCACCCGCAAAGCCACCGCCGAAGAGATTATCGAATACTTCAAAAATAAAGAGCTATGAAAACACCCCAAGAATCGGCCAGTTATATCGAACGAGTAAAGGAGTAAGAAGATGGACACAAAGTTAACTGTAGATGAAATCCAACTCGCTTTGTACAATAGCGGAATATGGAACAAGCGCCAAGATATATTCGTGCCTAATCTTTCATGGGGGCTGCTCAACCATGAAGCCGACTTAGTTATTCTCACGAAATCCGGTTATCTGACAGAGGTAGAGATAAAGCGTTCATGGGAGGATTTCAAAGCTGATTTCAAGAAAGAACACGAGCATAAAGATGAGCATGTTTACCGTTTCTACTACTGCGTCCCGGAATCCATAAAAGACAAGGTTATATCCTTTCTTGAAGAGCGGTATGAGTTTCTTCGTCCTTCCGTACTCTGCTATACAGAGGAAGGAGAAATTAAAATAACACCCGGAGGACGTTCCAATACCGGTGGCCGTAGATTGTTTATTGAAGAACAACTTACCGTAGCCCGATTGGGGTGTATGCGAATTTGGAATCTGAAAGAAAAGTTGACAACCCGCCTTCGGGCATAACAGGAGAAGAAGATGAAGGAACCACTACTAATCGTC